>Ga0247810_10000152_pt1 | contig 113551 bp, 106 predicted proteins | sample UWRJL119311C1_FD_179918 | JGI IMG/M metagenome (GOLD analysis project Ga0247810, IMG submission 179918) | Plant litter microbial communities from Arlington Agricultural Research Station in Wisconsin, United States - UWRJ-L119-311C-1 | ecosystem: Environmental > Terrestrial > Plant litter >... | reverse complement strand
TGATATTGCGTGCGTAATTATTCTTATCGGTGATCGTAGCCCCCTTGTTATCGACCCGGTTATAAACTACGTGTAGATGGGGATGCAATCTATCATGGTGACGTACCACCACATACTGTGTATCCCGAATACCCATCTTCTGCATATACTCTTTGGCATGTTCCAACATAACCGAATCGGTCAGTTTGGGCAGGTCTTCCTTACTCCAACTTAAGACCAGATGCCCGACCGCCTTGCCCAGTTCCGGCCTCATTTTTCGTTGCAGGTTAAAATCATTTGTTAACGTGGTGGCGTTCTGCATCCTTACACCCTCGGCAAAAAGGATCTTCGCTTCGGGCTTATCCACGATGTACCGGACACAGCCCCCGAAGCTTCTTCCTGTAATCGGTTTACCGATCATGGCTATTGATTTTGGTTAATAATTCTTCGATCTGCCTGATCAACGCCTGGCATTTTAAAGCCAGCGTAGGCAAGCCTTCCACGTGGGCGAGATGGGTCAACTGGTTAAGGTTATTGGCCATCCCCGATAGCATCCTGAACCAGCCGCTTTCTTCCGGTGTAAAGCGGGGAAAAACCCTTGCAATCTTCGCCGCCCTGCGGAACCACTCGCTCGGTTTCAGCCCCGCATTTTTCGCACGCTGGGCTATCAATTGTTTTTCCGTCGGGGTTAATCGGATCATCAGCAGATCACTACGGCTGATCATTTTTTTTGGTCTGCCGGGCACCCTTTTTTTCTTTATTTCACTACCAGTTGTCGCTGTTTTCATGCGCTGCTTTCCTTTCCAAATCTTCTATAGATACTTTCTTAATTCCTTTTTTTAACCGACCAACGGGAGCGAGTCCGGGGCATCCCTTTAGGGTGAATCCGGGTTTTTGTATAGCAAAAACATTAACTCGCTCCCTACAAAGCGCATAAGTTTGACGTGCTAAAAGCTTCGGCAAACCTTAGCGGTTTCCATGACCTGATGGCTCCTGAAAGGAGCGTCAGGGCTCAATACTTCGCCGGGTTTTCCGGCTCCTTTTTTGGTCGGTTGATCCGGTTCAACCGGGTGGCCAATAGACCAGGCTGCCCCTGATCGGATGGTAAGATGGTTGGTAGCGGATGTACCCAAATGCATCTAATTCTTTGATGCATTTGTGATATGTGGCAATAGATGCGATGCGGCTATAGGCCATCAGCCTTTTGCGGGTAACGGCAAAGGGGCTGGTAAAACCGCCATGCTGCCAGCAGACAAAGAGTGCGGTAAACAGGCTGACATGGGTCGCCAGTATCCGGCTGTCTGCACCCATGCGACTGACCAGTTTGCTGTAGTCCGCTGCCTTGTTATGAATGCTCGTTTCTGTCATTCGTTACCTCCCTCTAATAGCCTGTTGATGTCTTCCAATTTGTAGTACATCATCCCACCAATCTTTGTAAATCGCAGCGTACCATTGATGCGTAAATTTTGCAGCGTTCCCGGTGAGATGTTAAGCAGCTTGCGCACTTCTGCGCTTTTCAGCCACTGTTTACTTTGCCTGTCTTCCGGTTTAATGAGCTGCCTGATCTCGGCCAGCATATCGGTCTTTAATTTTTTTAAATCCTCTTTCGTGATAATTTCTAGTTGCATTCTTATTCCTCCTTGATTTGATGATTACCATACTTTGTTAGTGTATAACTGAGTATCGGTATAACTATGGGACTGCTAAGCTGGATATACAGCTAACTGATTAGCTGTATATCCAGCTTAGCGCTTAGGAACTATCAAGCCTAAGCAATGATCTGCCAAGTAGAAAGACACTGATTGCATCATATATGCAATGAGAAGGGGATTGTTTGTTCGTGATTTCCATAACCTTTGTTTTGGAACAAAAGAATGTTATGGAACTAACTTTAATTTACCACGAAGTCTGCGTGGTAAAATGATTGATTTGGATGTGTTTGTATAAGGCAATTAAATGGCTTAATACCATCTGATTACAAAACTATTATTTTGGTAGATTTTGGTAAAACTATAAAATCCTTATCTACTTATATCGAGCGGGAGATCGTGTAAAGTTGGTGTTTTTTCGGTATGTCGTGTTCTCTTTTTGTAGGGTCTTGTGGATCAATCCCCCGTAAATAGTACCTTAACCTTTCTATTTTAATTTCTTTGGTTTGACCTTTATTTTTATTGTCAACCTCCCTAAAGTATTTACTGATCATCTTCGCCCAAGTATTTTGTGCGTGAGTGATTATCAATTGGTCACCTTCGATAGTTTTCAGGGCTTGCATTTTTATAAACAGGTCCAATAAAGGCAGCACCTGTCCGTCCCTGATGTCAATATAACCATCCCATTGACGATATTCTGCTAGTTCTACATTTAACTGAATGTTCTCTTGATTTAAGGCGTGGATTTCCAATTGCTGCGCGGCAACAGCTGCTTCGGTAGATTTATGTAAATTCCACTGGTCATGTAAGATTAATACTTCAGTGAATTTTTTAAGCTGTTTAATTTCTCGCTCATTACGAATATGGTCTTTGTCATAAATATCTTTGAGCAGTAGTACGTTCAGTTGACGATCAATCAAATTCCATAGATATCTAAAAAAAATCTCCTCGCTGCCCTGGGAATGGTGTTCTAAATAATAATTAAGATGCCGTTGGTAAAATTCTTCAATGCGCTCTTCTCTGATAGCAAAAATTCTTATAAACAAATGCCTTAGAAAATTTTTACGGCTCCAAGATATGGGGTTTCCAATGTCCAAAGTGTCAGTATTAAAATCAAAACGGTCACGGAATTTAAAATAGTTAATACTCATAAGTAATTTGTTGAAATTTTATTTTAGCAAATATCAGCGGACAAGCTATCATTAAATCTTTAGAATAACTGGAGTAGCTAACAATGCTATTTTGTTTGAGGGAATCGAATTACTCCTCCCAACTGATCCGCAATGGCCTGACGACAATCTTTAGCAAAATCCATATCATTTGTTTCTAGTATATATCTACATATGTTAAATAGGTCTTCCGTTTTTATTAATCCAATTTGTTCACGTTTAGCCCCTGTTTGGCACTTTTGAGTAAATGACAATGATCTTTCATTGGGAGCCAAAAGCCTTTGAGGATTACCTATAAGCAGTCCTGATGCACGTTCTTGAACTGCTTCCTTTTCAAAATCTGCATTCAAACCGTCAAGTAGTTGCCTAAATTTCGAAACGTCAATATCCTTAGAATCCTTGCCCTCACATTCGCCTATAAATCGTTGTCCCTCGGGAGATAAAATAATTTGGTCAAGCTCTAACTCTCCATCGTCATAATTCTCAGCTTGATAACCTAGAATATTCAAAGCCATTATTACTGCTTTTTCAAGGGGTTTTCCAGTTTCAAAGAGTAAATCTTTTAAACTTTCTTGTTCCTCTAATAACTGTTCTAATTTTGCAATTTCCTTTTGCTTTTTAAGTACCTCTTCCTTTATCTTATTTATTTTAGCTTCGGTTATTTTTGATGCTTTTAAGACGAAAGGAGCATCATTGAGCCAATTTGGTTTTGGTGTCTTATCTTGCTCTTGTCTAACTACTTTATCTATCTGAACTAAAGAATTTAAGAATATCTTTCCGATCTTCAATCCTTCAGCACTCCACGTAGTCTTATCCGTTTTTTCGTTATATTTAGTAAGTTTTGGTGAATTGAAATTAAGAATTGGGAGGAAAATAGCAAAGCCATTTTTAATTTTTATCGAGGCACCTAATGTCCGGTCTTTATTTTTTGTAGTAAAAGCGGAGTCCGTAATCCTGTCACTTTTGATATACGTTTCAAATGAGAAATAGTCCTTACAATTTTTATATAAATCGGAAACTAAATTGGAATTAGGATATACTGTTTTTCCACTTGCAGAATGGAATTCAAATGAGCTGAATGGCAAATAGTTGTAGTTCGAGTAAGGAGTTACGTGATTTGTCGTTTTTTGATTTCTTCCAGTTCCACTAACAGATTTGGTTCCGGTATATATATAAAAATCTTCTTTTTTACTAAGAACAATAAATAGAGTTCCTCCATTTTCTAAGAAATGTAAAATTTCAGTCTTCCAATGTTTGGTATGGTCAAGAATTTTGGCAGACGAGTCCTTATTATATAGTCTCTTTCCTTCATATTCGCCTCTTTCAGAATATCCTTCATATGTAGAATAGTTTGTATTATGAAAATCGGGGCAGAAAATAGCTATATCAGTTTCTGAAAGTGAGTTAAGACTATCAAGTCGTATATAATTATCATTATTTGATGGTACATGAAAACCTATGTTAGAAATGCGCTTCATTTAATTTATTTAGAATAACCGTAATGGACTAAGATAAAAAATAAATCAAGAGTTCCAGGCACGCCAGTTTAATAGAAAACCTTTACCACAATATCAAACTCCAACTAAATCCGGTTTCCCGTAAAAAGAACAAAACATATCTTAATACATTTGAGGCATATTAATACTTGGGAATAAATTCTTGAAGATTTAATATTAAATATCACATAGCATTTTTTGATGATGGATTTCAGCTTAATTATTATAAATTGCTTTTATTATTTTAATAACCATTTATTTACCAAAACAGTATGGCACGTAAGGTATTTTTTAGCTTTCACTATGAGCGTGATTCACAACGCGTCTCGCAAATTCGTGAGTGTAATAGCATCTCGCAGCACTTTACAAGATCACCATTTCTTTCAAAATCTGAATGGGAATCAATAGAACGAACAGGTCAAACTGCGGTAAGAAATTGGATCGATAAAAATATGGATGGCACTTCTGTCATTATTTTGTGCTTTGGTTTAAAGACTTATACTAGACCATGGGTTAAATATGAACTAGAAAAAGCACACAAGGAAAATAGAGGTATTATAGCAATTGATTTGAGTGGTATGAGTACAATGCAGCATGAAATAGACTCTGCCGGCATCAACCCCCTGAAAAAAGCGGTCGATTCTTCTGGGACAGAGCTGTTTTATTATTCTAACTATAAGACTTATCACTGGATAAATGACAGTGGACGGAATAACATTGATAAATGGGTAGAAAAAGCAGCACAACTTGTAGGCAGATAACTTCTTATCATGACATTAGACGATTACCAGAAGAAAGCAGTAGGAACTATACAATCCTATAACTCAAAAGATCAAGAAAATTTTTTCCTGGGATATCTAGGATTAGCGGGAGAAGCTGGATCAGTTTTGACAACTTTAAAAAAATTAATAAGAGACGGTGAGGGATTTGGCAGCTTTAACGAGAAGCTTACTGAAGAGTTAGGTGATGTACTTTGGTATATTTCTTCAATAGCAAGTCACAATAATATAAGCCTAGAGGACATTGCGAAAGTTAACCTTTCTAAGACTCAAGATCGATTCGATGAACTTGATCTCAAATCTATTGCCCGACTGGACAAATCCTACGCTGAACAATTCCCTGACTCTTTTATCGTAAATTTTATAGAGGAAGAAGGCGAAAACGGGCTATTAGAGGTCAAAATGATTTGGGAAAAGCAACCAGATAACGAATTAATCGAACTGGGAGATCCATTGACAGATAACTCGAGAATTCCAAATGACTATAGATATCACGACGTATTTCACTTAGGTCATATCGCTTTTTTGGGTTGGTCGCCTGTTATCCGCCATCTTATGAAACTTAAACGGAGAAGTGATAGTGTCACTTTGGATGCCGAAGACAGAGGTAGACCACAAGTTGCTGAGGAGGCAATTACGTTGATAATTTATAATTACGCAAAAGGCAACAAAATGTTACGTAGTAGCGATAGAATTGATACAGAGTTGCTAAATACCATCAAGCAATTGGTAGTTGATTTAGAAGTTGCTAATGTTAGTTCTAATCAATGGGAAAAAACTATTATTGAGTCTTACAAAATCTTTCATAAGGTGGTCGAAAACAAGGGTGGTAAAGTTTTAGTTTCACCAGTAGACAGGACGCTACAATATTTAGGTAAATAAAGATTATAAGACATGGGCATTTCTCATTACGTTAAACTAACAAAGCCGAAAAGATCCTCTGTATATGACTCATATTGGGTCTTTGCAAATAAACGGCAGGATATATTTGAAAGGCGCCTACTAGGTCAATCCGCACCTTGGACAGACGATCAGGTGATAAAAAATCACCGCTTTACGAATGTTTTCAGGGCTTCGGACAGAGTAAGCCAGTATTTGATTGATTTGCAATATCAAGGAGAAAATTTAGAGGAGGTTTTTTTTAAAACCATGTTATTTAAAATTTTCAACAAAATTGAAACGTATAGTTATTTGGAGAGGCATATTGAAAAGATATCAGTCGATACATTCTCGATTAGCAAGTATGATGAATTGTTAACTGCCCGAATGATAGATAAAAAGACAATATATTCAGCTGCATATATTATGCCTTCTGCGGGAAATGTTTTTGGATATAAACTCAAACATAGTAATCATTTAGCTTTACTTTCAAAGATGATCAAAGATAAGATATATCTAAAAATCCAAAATAGTAAAAGCCTTCAAGATGTGTATAAGATAATTTTATCATACCCCTCATTTGGTAGTTTTTTGGCATTTCAGTATACTATTGATCTTAACTATAGCCAACTCACCAACTTCTCTGAAATGGATTTTGTCGTTGCTGGACCAGGTGCAAAAAATGGAATTTTAAAATGCTTTGATTCTATCGGTTCATACTCATTCGAAGATGTTATAAAGTTAATGGCAGATGAACAGGAATTAGAATGTGAAAGATTGGATTTGAAACCTCCAAACCTGTGGGGAAGAAAACTTCAATTAATAGATTGCCAAAACATATTTTGTGAAGTAGATAAGTATTTAAGGGGTACAAATCCTGAACTTGCAGGAGCATCAGGAAGAACAAGAATAAAACAAAAATTTACAAATCCTAAGGGTGCGCAAACATTTTTCTTTCCGCCAAAATGGAATATTAATCATCAAATAGAAACATCATGTCAGAAGAAGGAAAACGCAGACATCTTTTCATAAGCCATCATCATAAGGATGATGGTGAAGTATCCAAATTGACCAATCTAATGTCTGGAAAAGGATATGATGTTAGAAATAGTTCGGTGAGAATGAAACCTGAGAACCAGCGAAGAATGGATGAGAAACGGGTTAGTGATAAAGTTATCGAAAGGATTTTAAGAATGAAAATATCCTGGGCTGGTACTGTTGTGGTTCTTATTGGTAAAGACACCCATTCACGAAAATGGGTAAATTGGGAAATTGACAAAGCCCATCAACAAGGGAAGCGTATAGTAGGAGTATTCGTACGTGGTGGGACGGAAGCTAATATACCTCCCAGTCTCGAAAAGTACGGTTCTGCAATAGTTAATTGGAATTCTGATAGTATTATTAATGCAATAGATGGTGTAAATAATTTTGAAAATCCAGATGGTTCAACTCGTGATGCCCCTAATTCTGGTGGCTCAGTTAATTGCTGATCATATGCAAAATGTTTACATGTACGTAGTCGACCGAGATCTAGGCTTTGCCCCAAATCCGTTTCATGGTATTTGCACACTTGCAACTTGTAAGCCAAGAATTAGGAATACAGCAAAAGTAAATGATTGGGTTATTGGCGTCGGTGGAAGTCGGCTGAAGGCAACTAGAAAATGTATCTTCGCTATGAAGGTAACTAAAAAGGTTACTTTCAACGAATATTGGGAAAACCCAGAATTTAATAATAAAAAAGCAGTTAGAAACGGAAGTAAGATCATGCTTCTTGGGGATAATATATATTTTTACGATGTAGAAAACGAGTTATGGAAACAATCACATTCACATCATAGTAATCCAGATGGGAGTTTAAATACCCATAATAGAGACCGAGATACCCAATCGCATAAAGTCTTAATATCTAAGCATTTTTATTATTTTGGGAGTGCGGCACCGCTGATTCCTGAAGAGTTATTAAATGCACTGGGATATACTAATGGAATTGGCCATCGAAAATTTGGCTATACTGTTGCCAACAAATTAGTTGAATGGATCGAAAATGAGTATTCTGACTGTCTTAATATAGTTGTCTCAGACCCGTTCAATTTCGATAATAGCAATGCCCATTATTCTGTAGAAACGAACAAGATTACAAGGCAGTCACCAAACCATTAAGGATAGCAGCTTAAGAATGGAATTCCCTTGTTTAAATATTCAAACATTAAACTTTATACATTTTACATAATATAAACAACGTTATAATGCTTACAACTCTGAAAGAATGGCTGCATTCTAGCTAGTCAGTTGTGTTTGGCGCTATATATTAAAAGAATGTCCTTTAAGAGGATCTTAAATCTAACGGACTTATGAAAACAAAATATCAATTTATATTTATTGGAAAGCCAAACCCTTTTAAACATGAAATTGAACAGACTTTTTTAAAAAGAATAGAAGATCTCGGAATAGACAATGATGCAATCGTGATTATAGATGATAGAAATTTTCACACTGTATACATAGCTAACGCTCCAGCTTATTGTTTATACTATGGTGATGAAGATGGAGTATATCCACATCATGATATTCTAGAAACACTAATAGATGATGCGACACTCATTTTGCCAGTTGTAGGAGATTTAGAAAAAGTCGGTAAAATAATTCCTGACGAGTTAAGAAAAATAAATGCATTTAAATTGGTTTCTCATGAAGAAATAGAGCCTTTAATAGGCAGTGTTTTGGAAGGACTTGGGTTATTGAGATTATCCCGAAGACTTTTTGTTAGTTATAAAAGGGATGAATCTAGTTCAGTAGCTATACAACTTTTCGAACAATTTGAAAAATCAGGCTTTGATGTATTTCTGGATACTCATAGCATAAGGCCAGGAGAAGTTTTTCAAGACGAACTATGGCATAGGTTAGCAGATACAGATATTGTTGTTTTATTAAACACTCCTGGTTTCTTGAAAAGTAACTGGACTAAAGAGGAATTAGCACAAGCTAATTCTATGTCAATCGGAATTCTTCAACTGATATGGCCAAATCATAAACTTGAAAGGGAGGCTGAGTTAAGTATACCATTTCAATTAAAGTCTAATGATTTTGGAAATCAAAGCTTCTCAGACTCCAAAAGCTATCTCAAACAGGATATCATGACTAAAATCATTAGCGAGGCTGAATCTTTAAGAGCTAGAAGCCTAGCCGCACGTCATGATAACATTGTTACTGAATTTGTAAAAAGTGCTCAAAGCTTAGGAGTTGATGTAAGCTTACAGCCTGAAAAATTCCTGACTATGAAAAAGAAAGATGGAAAAGAGATTGTCATCATTCCAACTGTTGGAGTTCCACAAGCTTTTACTTATAATCAGTCCGAAGAACTTGTCAAAAGAATTAAAACTAAGGAAGTCGTAGCTGCATATTTACTATATGATCATAGAAATATACGAAAGCGATGGCTCGAGCATCTAGCTTGGTTAGATACTTATTTACCAATTAAGACTATTAAAATTATTGAAGTAGAAACATGGCTGAAAAAAAATTAAGCAAAATTTTCCTATCTGCAAGTATCCCATTTCAAGATAGAAATCCAAAATTTTACCAAACTGCTGATGTTATTGCAATTAGGGATGCCGTTAAAGCCTTAGCAACTGTAGTTATTCCAAATTCAATTCTCATTTGGGGAGGGCACCCTGCTATTACTCCATTAATTAGATTTGTAATGGATAAAATGGGCACTGATGTTAGAAAGCACGTTACAATTTATCAATCTAACTTTTTTAGGGAATACTTTCCTGAAGACAATTTGGCTTTTGAAAATATAAAAATTATCAATGAAAATATTGATAGAGATAGCAGTTTGCTTGATATGAGAAATGCGATGATAAAAGAAAACGATTTTAAGGCTGGAATTTTTATTGGAGGTATGGAAGGTGTTGAAGAAGAATTTTTGATGTTTAAGAAATCTCATCCTACTGCTTTATTACTACCCATTGCTAGTACTGGTGCTGCAGCCAGAATAATTTATGATGATCAGTTTCCAAAGCTGGATATTAAACTGAAGAAAGAATACGCCTATATGTCCTTGTTTAAATCTTTACTCAAAAACATCCTAAATAATGAGTAACCATCTATCTCAAAATAATCTTGATCAGCTTTATAAAAAAGAATTAAAGAACATAGGTAAAACTGGAATTGAGGAAATTAAGAAAAGCCAGCAATTAAAAGGACAGTTAAGTAGAAATAAAAGTATTTTTCTATGCCACAGCCACCTAGATAGAACTATAGTTGATAAAATGGTCATGCTATTCAATAAAATTGATATTGACCTGTATGTCGACTGGATGGATCTCAATATGCCTCAACTAACAGATAGGAATACTGCTAGAATAATAAAAGATAAAATTGACAAATCACATAAATTTGTTTTCCTAGCTACTTACAATGCCTTAAGGTCAAAGTGGTGCAATTGGGAACTAGGTATTGCATACTCTAGTAAAGGAGAAAATGACTTTGCAATTCTTCCCATAGAGTCACGATCTGGGAAATGGAAAGGTAACGAATATCTACAGCTATACCCTGAGATGAAGATTGACGGACTGGAGGATGTCCAATCTTTGAAAGCAGAAGATATAATGATTAGTTTTTACGATGATCGAACTGTGAATTTTATCGATTGGTTATTAATAACAAAATAGTTTTAAAATGTACAGAGGATTTAACGTTCGCCTTGATTATAAGAATCAAAAATATTATTCTATTGGCTCAAAACTGACTAATGAGCAAGAAAACATGGTAAGAGTAGGTATTTCCTCGTTCCTTTCAATTGAGGGTGAGATAGATGGAGATGAACTTGAATCTTCTTGGTTCCCAACAGTTAATGCTGATATTTTTATTTCTCATTCGCATAATGATAAAGAATTAGCAATTACGCTTGCTGGTTGGCTCTATTATGAATTTGGATTAAGGTCTTTCATTGACTCAACAGTCTGGGGATATTCTGATACATTGCTACTCGAAATAGATAGGGAATATTGCTATAATACTGAAGAGAAAACCTATAATTACCAAAAAAGGAATCTTTCTACGTCACATGTGCATATGATGTTAGCTGCCGCACTTGCAAAAGTGATGGATAGGTGTGAATGTTTATTTTTTCTTAATACACCAAATTCGCTAAGAGCATCAGACTCTATAAATAGCAATAAAACATGTTCTCCTTGGCTATATTATGAAATAGGAATATCCAAGTTGATTCAAAAATCTTTATTAGAACATGACACTAGAAAAGGAATTAATAAGGCTACTAAAGTATTTTCGCAATTGAATGAGGCTGAAAAGGAACTTTTGATTTTACATAAACTCAATATGCAACATTTAACAGAAATTGATGCGAATGCACTTAATCAATGGCTGAAAATATATACTACTGAATTACCTAAACCAGAATATGCTTTGGATAGCTTATATGAACTGCTCTAATATTTATGCAAAGCCATCCTTCAATAAAATTAGATTAGCAAATGGCAATTTTTACTAAACAACAATTTGAATCAATAGCACGCATTAAGGCAGGAAACAAAGGTCTCAATGCAGTGCTGAATGAAAATAGATACTATTCAAAATCGACTTCAGCAACAAGCGTATTTCTTTCCCACTCCCATACAGATCGATCAATCGTTGAGCAAGCAAAGGTCTTTTTCGAAAACTTGAATATTAGTATATACGTGGATTGGGCTGATGAAACCATGCCAGAAAGAACGGAATAACTGCATCAAAAATAAAGTCGAAAATTTTAAGTAATGATAAATTTATATTATTAGCTACGAATGCTGCTGTTTTATCTAAATGGTGTAATTGGGAAGTTGGTATAGGAGATGCATATAAACTCCATTCCGACAAAATTTGTATCTTACCACTCGCTGATAATAGGTCTGATTGGAATGGAAATGAATATTTACAAATTTATCCCAGAGTCGAACCTGTTAATAGAGATACATATAATCTATATGACAACATCTTTAGATTAATTTATCCCAATGGTTCATCGATTTGGTTAGACGATTGGCTTAAAAAATAAATTATGGAATTCACTAAACAACAACAAACTTTTATAAACGCCTTTGTTGCCGAAATTAAGAACGGCGACGCCGCAATATTTGCTGGAGCAGGTTTTTCTGCATCTGTAGGCTTTGTGAACTGGAAGGAACTCTTAAGAGATTTCGCTGACGAGCTTAACTTGAGTATTGACAAAGAACATGATTTGATCGCAGTTGCACAATATCATTTCAATAAATTTAATCGAGGAAAGATTAATAATAAAATTATAAACGAATTTACCACCCTTAAGGATGGTACTGAAAACCATAAAATTCTCTCTAGACTAGATATTGATAGCTTTTGGACCACAAACTACGATCAAATAATAGAAAAAACACTAGAGTCCCACGGAAAAACTGTTGAAAAGAAAGTTAGGAATGAGGATTTTGGAAGAAATATTAAAAAGAAGGATGTCACTGTGTTTAAAATGCATGGGGATAAAGATTCCCCGGACGATGCCGTCTTAACAAAGGATGACTATGAAACCTACAATGACAAAAGGGAGCTTTTCTCAACCGCATTAAGGGGTGATTTACTTAATAAGACATTCCTTTTTGTTGGCTTTAGTTTTGATGATCCGAATCTTGATTATATCCTAGGACGTGTTAAAATATTGCTTAAGGGTAACACTCCGACACACTATTGCTTTTTTAAAGAGATTTTTGAAACTGATTTTGCCAACAAGAAAAAGTCCGATGAAGAAAATAAAGAGGATTATCTGTATGCAAAGATAAAACAGACGCTCAAAATAGAAAATTTAGTCCGATATGGTATTAATTCTATCATGATTAAGGAATATTCAGATATCACAAATATCCTTTTGGAAATAGAAATTAGGGTTAAAAGAAGTAATATTTTTATTTCTGGCGCTGCTCATCAATATAATCCTTATACTGTGGATGATGCTCAAGATCTTATTCATTCTTTGAGCTTTAGATTAGCTGAAAGGAACTATAAAATAGTTTCAGGATTTGGTGTGGGAATAGGAAGTGTTGTCATTAACGGAGCGTTGGAATATAAATTGAATTCGAATTATAGAAGTTTAGACGACCTACTGATTTTACGACCGTTCCCACAAATTCAGTCGGGCTCCAAAGAAACTAAAGAAATATGGAGCACTTATAGAAAGGACACAATATCACTCGCGGGAATAGCCATATTTATTTTTGGAAATAAACTAGTCCATGGAAAAGTCGTCAATTCTGATGGCATGAAAGAAGAATTTGAACTCTGTTTAAAAAATAATGTGATTCCCATTCCAATAGGTAATACGGGATCTATGGCAAAAGAAATATGGGACGAAGTAATGGCAAAGCCGGATTTATTCTACCCAGAAAGAAAAGAATTACAGGCCATAATATCTGATTTAGGCAGAGATGGCATTTCAAAAGATGACATAATAGCGGGTATTTTAAAAGCGATCGATATTCTACAAAAAACGTAGTGAAGAATTAATTGCACAAAAATGGATCTGTAAAATGTTAAGAATAATGTTTATTTTTGCTGTATAGCATTTGCAGCTAAAAAATATTAAATAAAAGGTGCGTCATTCGGGGAGTTCGAATTTCAAAACCACTCTAAAATATTGCAAACCCTGATTTTTGCACTAGGTGCAAATCCCAGCGGGATCACAGAAATTCTAAAACCTTTCAGAAATGAAAGGTTTTTTTGGTTAATAGCCCTCCCGATGGGGTTCGAACAGAAGCGCTGGCCTGGGTTCGATTTGCAAAAGGCTCAGGGTTAAGTGCGGGACTTGTGGGGATGAGCCAATCCCAGCGGGATCACACCAAAGACTATCAAAACGTATAAAACCCTGCAATCGTACGATTAGCAGGGTTTTTGCTTTTAGGGAAATGCCAAAATTCGCATGAATTCACAAAACTTTGGTGAGTGATTCGGTGAGTCAGGCAAAAGGGTTAAAATTGACTCACCGAATAGTACATAATCATCTATTGAACAGGTTGTTAGGAACTGTACATCTTGTGTGTTTCAAGAAGCAAAGCTAGTTTTGCATCGTCATTTCTTATTGTTTTTTAATGGTGATGCAGCTCTCGAACCGAAGGTCGGTTCTCGGGTGTTTAACTAAAATCGAGAGATGATGAAGACCAATTTTAGCCTGCTTTTCTACCTGAAAAAGCAAAAGAACTATGTGAGTGGAAATGTGCCGATCTACATGAGGATTACCGTAGCCGGAAATCGTGCAGAGATTGCCACTAATCGAGATTGCGATCCGAAAAGATGGAACGCAAAGGGCGGCCGAGCCATCGGCTCAAAAGAAGAGATCAAGGTGTTGAACACCCACCTTGACCAGTTACAGAATGCCGTCTATTATGCCCATCAATGTGTTCTTGATATGGGATTGCCCATTACGGCCGATGCAATCAAATCCAGTTATCTGGGTACGCTTGCTAATTCCCATACCCTATTGGAAGCAGTCTCTGACCATAATGCAAAAATGGAACAACTTATAGGGAAAGATTACGTCCGTGGTACATTGAACCGTTACAAGGTTCTGGAAACGCATCTGAAGGTTTTTATTCGGTTAAAATATGGCGTAGTGGATATGGACATCAGAACTATCGACCTAGCTTTTCTAAATGGATTTGACCATTATTTGAGATCTGACAAGAGCTGTGCGAACAACTATGTTGTAAAAAACATTAAGAACCTGGGGAAAATCCTTCGCATCTGCCTAGAAAATGAATGGAGAGACAAATCGCCATTTAAAGCTTACAAAGGCAAAACGAAGAATATCGACCGCTTTTATCTGAACAAAGAGGAATTGGCTCATATTGCGGAAAAGGAGTTCTTTTCTGAAAGATTAAAGCAGGTAAGAGATTTATTTATTTTATGCTGTTTTACTGGACTTGCCTATGTAGATGTTTTCAAACTGAAACAGGAGAATATCAGAAAGGGAATTGATGGCGAGCGTTGGATCTTTACCAATAGGCAGAAAACCAAAACAAGGTCATCAGTTCCACTCCTGCCTACAGCAGTCAATATCATCGATAGGTATGCAACCAACAAAGTTTGTATCAATAAGGGCTCGCTCCTCCCCGTCCCTAGCAATCAGAAGATGAACGAGTACCTGAAGGAAATTGCCGACCTGTGCGGGATAGAGAAAAAACTGACCTCGCATATTGCCCGCCATACTTTTGCTACCACTGTTACACTTTTGAACGGTGTACCGATAGAAAGTGTATCAAAGATGCTAGGACATACGAACATCAGGACTACCCAGCATTATGCTAAAATTTTGGATATTAAGGTAAGCGAGGACATGGTATTGTTGAAAAAGAAATTAGCAATTATTTAATATTGGACATAAATTTAAGCCAGTCATCCACAAGAATATTGAGCTTATTTATTTGCAAAAAAAACAAAGGATATGAGTGGAGAAACTAATGGATTGATAGTTCCTGATGAGATTATAATGAATAAAATCTATTATATCAGGGGGCAAAAAGTTATGCTTGACAGTGATCTTGCAGAATTATACGGAGTAGAAACCAGACGGTTAAACGAACGGGTGGCAAGAAATGCAGACAGGTTTCCCGAAGATTTTATGTTTCGTTTAAATGAAAATGAGTTTGAAAGTTTGATGTCGCAATTTGCGACATCAAAGCGAGGTGGTAGAAGAAAGCTCCCCTATATGTTTTCTGAGCATGGCGTCTTAATGCTTTCTAGTATATTGAACAGCAAACAGGCAATTCAGGTCAATATACAGGTAATGCGCATATTTACCCGTATCCGCCAAATGTTTGTGGATAATACAGAAATCCATTTAGAGATTGAAAAAATAAAGAATAAGCTGGATAATCAGGACAAGAACATGGAAATCGTATTTCGTTATCTTGATGAACTCCTTGAAAAACAGAAATACCCTAATCCACCAAGGAAACGGATTGGATTTAAACCAGATGATCTTTAGATCTTAGAGATAAGATATGATATATCTGCATAGAATTAAATGAAAACAAGCCTTTAATAAATATCGCCCAGTAAAAACTGGGCGATTCAATTAGGGACACTCTGGTAAGCTCAATAAATTATCAGGTGTATCATGATCTGCCTCGGTTTTCAGGTATTTTACACCATTCCTAGTTGCCACAATAACATTCCTGACATGCCCACCAACACTTGTGTAGAATGAAATAGTCCTATTCTCGATAGCCATAATCGCTGCGTTTAGACTTAGCTTCCATCTTAATCCATTGTGTACTCCCCCCACGTTTGCAATCCTTTCATAGGCACTACTTCGGTCATTCTTGTTAATGCAGGATATTTGTTTTCTTTCTGACATTTTGAATATGTATTTGTTCGCCTTGTACGAATCCACGGACGCTTTTCCAATTCAAATTAATGTATCAGCAATATTTTTGTCCTTTAATACTTACTGTGATGCAAGATAGTATTGCTAGCAGTAACATTTTTACGGTTTCCCGTAACTGAATACTTTCCTTTACAGACATTTGCAGAAGTCTGATAGTGCAAATTATAACTGTACGCTAAATTTCATGAAACATTAATCTAAACTATGCTTTTTAGATAAACAAGGCTCTGCATAATCGAGAACTGCAGCATTCTGCAACTCTATCAGCTTATTCTGTACAGGTGCATAGTTTAAACTATACGGGACATCAATTACAAAATATCCTTCACCGCACTTTTCGCTGGAGCAGCCAAGCAAGTCAAACACCTCTCTAACTTCATTTGTAACAGCATTAGAATCCAATATTATAACCTGAACAGTAGAATTACCAGAAGCTTCAACTGTGTGCCTGTAGGTCAGCCGTTCCTGATCTTCATCAAATTGTGCATAAATGATATCGTCGGCTGCTACATTGGGAGCATAAAAGGGAATATTGTCCAATTTATAAAGACCTTTTTCCTTGTCGATTATTACAGCCCACATTGTCTCCACGGTTTCTTCTTCCAAAACGGTGCTATAAAATTTGAAAAGTATTTTTTCGTATTCTTCTTCTGCCATCTTTTTTTAATTGAACAATCTAGAGAGTATTTGAGAATTTATTCAGCTATTTATTACCTGTGCCTGCTCAATTTCATTTAAAGATTTTCCATTTTCGTCTCTCCAAACACTTCTACCATTTACTGAATAACCCAATGTAACTGCAGCAGCAGCTGATGGACTTTCAAATAAATAATTTTTAGCATAATAGAGATTACCTTGTGTATTAGGAACAATTACTCGATCTTGAATTAGTTTTTCTCTCAATGTGCTATAACCAAAAGGTTTTGTCTTGCCAGAAACTTGGGACTGTTCTAAAACTACCAGCCCCTCATCCGTTTGAACTGCACTCGCAAATATTCCCTTCACCTTAAGTTCCAGTTTTAAACCTCCAGATGAATTGATGACTACCGAGGTTTCTGTAGTAGCTGTTAGCGGAATGTCTATGATCTTAGTTTCGTTAATTTTAATTGGGTTTTCCAGAAACTTGTGGCCAAGTGTACCATTTAACAGCTTCACATTTAAGAGGAAATCTTCCATTGAATCTTGATCTGGTAACGGTAATGAACTAAGATTTGGAGAATTTGAATTTGCAACCTTGTAACGGTCAGCATTTAGGGCAATGCTTATCAATCTACTTTCTAAGTATTTAACATGAGATTTAGTCAAGTTTTCATCTTTGCTTGAGAACAATATTACCTCACTCCAAAAATCCTTTTTGGTATCATGATTCTTTAATCTTTCCCAGACATTTTCCGCCTCGCCGATATAAACCTGACTTTGATTACTATCATCTTCTCCGATCAGAAAGTAAACCCCTGGTCGATTTATCTCCTTAATAAAGAATTTATTTAGGTCGGAAATTTTATTTCTTGGACATGAAAGAGCTTGTATCGTATGGTTTACTACTTCTCCCAATTTTATTCCAGAAACATTTCCTTCTTTTAGATAAATTCTGACTGATTTTCCTAGTGCCATTTAATTTGCTCAATTATTTTGATTGTTCGATTTTATCATAGTCCTCATTAAAAAATTCGCTCAAGCTCACGCTAAAACAATTCAAAATGTTGATCAATGTACCAATGGTGATATTGGTGTTGCCTGCCTCGTATTTACCATACTGAGAACGGTTCAGATTGTTCTCATAGGAAAACTTATCTGGACTTGTGAAGCCTTTGGACTTACGGAGGCTTTTAAGCCTCAAGCCGATTTTCTTTAATTCCTTTTCGCTCGTTAGGAGATTGCCTTTTGCCATGAAATAAAGTAAAACAAATGCTCCATATTTACACACTCCATAAAAAGAGTATTTTTATTTGGAGTATTCAAAATAACTGATTATCTTAGATTATTGGTTAATCGGATTATATAAGATTAAACAACGACAAAATATTAATGGTCTTGCGGTTGCATTTCTGAAGCCGTGGCGCAAGACAGCAGAATACCCAGCCTATTTATTAATATGCTATATTTGCGTATTCCTAAAATAGGTGCGGGACTGCTGTACACTCGTGTTACGTAAGGCTTCAGAAACTTTTATGCAACCACGAGATGCAGTTCCGCACCTATTTCTGCATCTCCAAGACTCATTTAAACGCTACTAATTAAATGAGATCAATATGGAACCAAAATTATCACCAGAAGCCAATCACGCTATCCATTTCAGGGAGTTTGTTCAATGGCTTGCCCAGAAGTTCGAACCGCTACAGGTCTTCAGCTTTTCGCAGAACACCTCCACGCAAAACACGAAAGGTTGCTTTAACGAAAGCCAAGTCTCAATAAAATGTGATTATTGCCTGTTGGTGGTTACCGATAGCGCAACCCGAATAGATTACGAAATGCAGGATTTCGCCAACGCCAATTATCTGAACGGCACAATTACCGTTATCTGCCACGGCAGGCAATCTATTATGGATGCGGTACAGCACAACAGCCGTTTTTTTATATCGGTGCTCACTTGTGGAAAACTTCTATACAGTAAGGATGGTCTATTGGATGGCGATCCAATATCGCCGTTCATCCCTACAAAGGGTGCGCTAAAGGCTCTAAAACATTATAATCATCGCATGCCATTGGCCGATGGGTTTTTGATGTGCGCATCGGAATGTCTGGAAAAGGAACAGTTCAGCATATGTGCCTTTATGCTCCATCAGGCTGTTGAACAGGCGTGTATCTGTCTGGTCAGGGTTCACATTGCCTACCGTTCGGAGTTCCATAACCTTTACCGCTTGCTCCGTCTGTGCCTGTGCTTTTCTGAACGACCTTTTCGACTTTTCCTGTCCACCACCGAGGACGAAAGGCTATTCGGTGTGATGGCAAAAAGTTATTCTGGTTCACGCTACAAAGATGATTTTGCGGTTTCTGGACGGGATGCGGAAAGTTTATATCAACGGGTCGCATCTTTTCTCTTGTTGGTAAAAGAGATGTGCGATGAACAAATAGAACTGCTAGCTCAAGAAGCAGCACTACATGCAGTCCTAAAAAATACCGAAGCTGTACAGATTGGAACAAGTGAACAAATAGAAGATTAAAGCCATGGAAAAGCACATAAAGAAGCTATCGAAAAACAGAATCGTATATCTTCACAATGACGAAATAACAGACCCCATTAAAGTGGTACATGATTTTTTTAGTGCCTCATGGCTGCCAGACCATTTGAAAATGCTGAAGCAATGGCGCAGCGATGCGGCTTTTGAATCCGATGAAGCCAAAAGTTACAGTCCAGCCAGCCTGCTCTACGATCACGAACTGACCATAAAACTGTTAGAGGCTGCTTGGCTTTTAAAGGGGGAAAAGCTCGGCACGATCAAGATCGATGTCGAAACGGAAGACAACATTGCCAAGTGGTATATTAAAACGGAAAGGAAAAAACTCCGTGACTATCCAGAACACCTGACCGTTCGGGAGATCATAAAGCCATCATATGTAATAAAGAAAATGTTCAGGATCCATAAATTGGATGGCTACAGAAAGATACTGAACATATGGCTTCACGATGCGCTGAGTACCAGCTTCATGGAAGAAAGCCTATCCAAAGCAGAGGTCATTACCGTCTATGAGCAACTGGTGAAACTTTTCGAGGCCATGTGGCTAATTAGTCAGCGCATTGGCACAAAGGCTTAAAGTCATTTTAACAGCCTCCAGTCCTCAAAATTTCAGCTCGGTCTTTAGAGCGTTCGATAACGTGTATAATTTATCGGAGTTAAGGTTGTTCAACTAGACTCTGATAATAGCTATAAACGAGTATATTAGTATATAAATTTTTAAATAAGATTCGTAAATATAGAAGTCAGGCGTAATACTGGGTGTATATCTTTGCAACGTAATAAAGCACATTCAAAAAATGAATAGAGAAGAAAAATTGGAAGACTTTTACCTCAGGTCGGAAAAAACTGCGAACACATCAAAAAAAGATGAAGCGTTCAATATTATTTCAGCTGAGATAGATCTTTGTGAAGATAGATACCTTAATGAATATATAGCACCATTAAATTTTATTAGATACGAAAAAGTCCTCGATTGGATTGAACGGAGTTCCCATAGGATAGAAAATATAAGCGAAAATTGGGGTCATCTAGCTGCAAGTTCAAACTTTTCTTGGGATAGGGCTAATACTTGGTTATCTAAAGGCAGACCGCTTAGTCTTATAGCCTTAGATGCTTTAAAATTCTGCACTACAACAGGGGAAAGGCTCAACCAATCTCCATGGATGCGAGAGATACAGCCAAGCATGATTGATAATCCTAAATCAGAAATTGTTGCAAAAAGACTCCAAGAATATTTGAAAATTGACAATGTCCCTAGAACGAGGAACTCAATCGACACTGTTATAAATAATATATTTGGATTAGATGCTAATTGAAGTAGCGACAACACTAAAGTTAGCTACGCCTAACAGTTAAGGTTTCGTTGGGCTCGTAGAGCCAACAATGAAACCTCGGTTGAACGGAACCGTTTACATGCAAACCAACTATGGTTTTTTCGTTAAAAGTTTTGGAGATAATTCAACAGCTTCCTCACCTGCGAGCTTCGAAGGAATTGTTTGTTGGTTACCGTTTCATCGGTTCTGATAGTTTGTTTGATCTCCTCTATAAGTTCGGACTTGAACCTGTGGAGCTCTTCTCTTGTTAAGATCTCGATCTGCATTATGCCTCTATTTTTAAGTTTACTGAAGCAAATTTGTGCCTGGAACGGTTGGAAACAATGACCAGCGGATTGGTCTGGTCATATACAGGGGATGCACTGCCTGTTATTTTTTGGTAGGGCTTACTGGAACAATCTTGAAAAGCCGATGCTCTGGCTGGATTGCAGTAACTTTTATTGCCACATCCGCTTTCTTATCGACAAAATAGTTTCGTGCCGTTTCTATGGGGATGTCCTTTCCTCCATGAGAAAAATACTTGGCAATCATTTTGGGGTAAGGGATTTTGTGATCGCTTTTGAGTAGTTTTCTTCCCGATGGCAACTCTACCTCTCGCAGTTGTTGGATGACGTCTATGAATGTGGGAAGGTGGCCGTCATCGATCAGGATCTTCAAGGAAACCTCGTATTCGGTCAGTTCTGCCAGTTTAGCGTTTAGTTTTTCGATCTCTTGTTTCTGGTTCTGTATGAGTTCGTCATTTTCGGCAACAACGATGTGAGATGGCCTTGCATTCCACTGGTCTATTCTGGTGAGGTATTTTTGGAACTGTTGTAGCTTTTCGAGTTGCTGCCTATGCATAGCATGGTTTCGAGAAAAAGGATCTTGTATCTCGAGGTGTTTAATCCTAGTTTGTACGATCTGCCAGACGTGACGGAAGAAGTCGTCTTCTTCGGTTAAATCGTTCTCTATGGCATAGTTCAGGTGATAGCTATAATAATCACTGAACTCCTTTTCGTGTATTCTGTAAATCTTCAGCAAAAAATGGTTGTCATCATGGTTGTGCCATAAGCCCATGAAGGTTCCTAAGTCGTATGGATGAGTAGAAAATGAAAAATGGTTTACGGGGTTTAAAATAGCTTGTTCTCATCTTTAATATTTTGATGTTCTACTAATTTAAAACATTATCCTAAAAATAGGTGATGGTAAATTCATTTTAAGGGCAATTAGCTATTATATTAGTATTTCTTCGTAAATTACATTATATTTTAATTACGCTCTCATTCCAAAAGTGTAAGGTTAAATATCTATTAAATTAAACACTTTTAACCAATGGACGGAGCTTATATAGCACTACGCGGCTACAAATACCAATTTGACAAAACTATTTTAGAAATATTTGCGAATCCGACATCGAATATAATAGTTGAACAAATTCAAGATTATGGATATGATGACTATGAAGTCCAGGTAAAATACCACAACACGGATTATGATGCAGCCGCGCAAAAAGCTAAAACAAAGAAGCCGATACTGCAACTAATAGACAACTATATCTCAAACCCTAAAAAGAAATATGTACTTTATATTTATTTGAAGGGTATTCCTCCGAGTAAAAAAATTTTTAAGACAGTTGCCGATTTGCAAGTAATCATCGGTAAAAAAAGCAAATACACTGCCTCTATCCTAACTGGTTTTATTAAGGCTTTCACTGTGATTTACGCAGACGATTTTGAACATAATTATTCAGAATTAATAGGAAAAATAAAGTTGAACTACTCTAAAACAGAGGAAGAAGCAGAAATATATTATTCCATTATCTCAGGCTATGTTCTAGACTTAGTTTCAAACAACCCACCATCAAAATCCGCAAATCGGGTAACTTCCAAGACTGAGATTGATAAACTGATCAGGACAGGAAAGAAAATAATTTTCAGATCATCCTATTTAGAAGAAATGGGTAAAGAAAAGTATCACAAAAACCTTCGAAAACTTTATTTTAAAATCGGGCTGAATGTTGAACCCCTTGAAAGAATATTTATCATTGAAATTCCACAAAACCCGAATTTAAGTTTAATTAAAGAGCTTATCCTCCTTATCAAGTCCAAATGGTCGAAAAACAAGATAAAGGCGACGCCTGATACCGACAGATTTTGTCCTTATATTTTTTTGAATGGCATCTCAAATACTGATTTAAAGACAATTAAAACCCATCTTCAACAGGATGCCTATGTAATAAAAGACGGTTACGATTTTTTGAATGCTAATTTTAATCTAGCTAGCATCTTAGAAAGGCCAAATTTTGTTAATAAAATCCAGTTCAAATTCATTAATAGTGATTATGAACTAAAGGAGCTTCTTTCTGGACAGACAAGAACTAAAGAAGTATTTCAATTCTACTTCTCAGCTCCTGTTTCAGGAGTTATTGAAACGACCGAAATAAATATAGAAATTAAGGAATTAAATGATATCAAAGACATAATCTAATGGAAGAATCACCAAATGTTAACGGAGAAGTAATCGCAGTACTTCCAAATAAGGTAAAAATTAAGATTGATGACTTGAATGCATTTAAGGGCGCTGAACAGTTAAAAGTTGGCTCTTACATACAAATTGCTGATAATGAAAATTCAGACGTCAAACTAATTGCCATAATTGAAAGTTTCTTAATTGAAGTGACCGATAAAGGAAAGAGGAATTATATGATTGAAGCTAATCCACTCGGTACAATTGAGAATGGAATCTTCAGACGTGGTGGTGACTCAATCGCGCTTCCCCCAAAAGAAGCTACTAAAGCTACTGTCGCTGACATTAAAGCAATCTACGCAAGCGGTAATAAAGAAAAGGGATATGAGCATTTCTGTTTCTCTAGTTTGGCACTTTCTCTAAAAGAACGGATCGATGTTCCTGTTAATGGAAATAAATTCTTCAATAAACATTTTGCAATTGTAGGCTCTACTGGTTCAGGAAAATCCCACACGACTGCCAAGGTGCTTCAATCCGCCACCACGGAGAAAAATGCGGAATTTGCAGGACTAAATAATTCTCATATTATTATTTTTGATATCCACTCAGAATATTCAAGCGCATTTCCTAACGCTAACGTAGTCACGATTGACGACCTAGTTTTACCATACTGGCTTTTAAATGGAGATGAATTAGAGGAATTATTTCTGGAATCTGGAGATAATAACAATTACAATCAGTCATCACTATTAAGAACCTTAATTACTGAAAATAAAGTAGGTAAAAATCCTTCGGAGGATAAAGTATATTTCGACAGTCCATTAAAATTTGACATAGATGAGGTTTTAAACTGCTTACAAAATCTTCGTCGTGAGACAAAACATAGTGAGGATGATCTTAATATACAATTTACCTTGGGCGCCGAAACATTTGAAAATGAGTCCAAAAAACTTCAAAAATACTTTCAAGTTATTCATTCATTCGAATCAACAAGACGGGAAAGCAAAGACCGAGGTCATGGTATATCAAAGGGTACTTTCTGTGATGGTTCGATTGATAAATTCGTCTCAAGGTTAACAAGTAAAGTCAACTCGCCTAGATTAAGGCAATTTTTATTTGGGGAAAAAAGTAAAACAATAACATTTGAAGAAACCCTTAAGCAGTTCCTCGGGTATGGTTATAAGAATGAAGAACGGAAGAATGCAACGTCAAATGTTACTATTATTGATTTAAGCGGAGTACCATTTGAAGTTTTAAGTATTACAGTTTCATTAATTTCGCGGCTATTATTTGATTATTCTTACTACTATAAAAAACAAAAAGGCGATAATGATATGCCTTTACTCCTTGTTTATGAAGAGGCACACAAATATGTGCCTAAAAGCGATTTAGCTCGTTTCAAAGCATCAAGGTCATCAATTGAACGCATCGCAAAAGAGGGACGAAAATATGGGATATCACTTGCAATAGTTAGTCAACGACCATCAGAGTTATCAGAGACCATATTTTCTCAATGTAATAATTTCATAGCAATGAGATTGACAAATCCTGATGACCAAAACTACGTTAAAAGATTATTACCTGACTCACTAGGTTCGGTAACTGATATTTTGCCTTCCCTTCAATCTGGTGAAGCACTGTTAATAGGAGAAGCAACGGTCATGCCTTCTATTGTGAAAATTGATAGATGCGATAATGAACCATCATCGAACGACATACCATACCTTGAAAAGTGGAAGAATGAATGGTATAAGGGTGTTGACTTCGACGCTATAACTAAAAGCTGGGGAAATTAAACGTATGACTATTATAGTTCTCTATTACTTGTAACCACTACATTTATTCATTTATGAATCCTAAAATCTTTGTAAGCTATTCTCACCAAGATCGTGAGTTCGTTGATTGGCTGGTCCTTAAACTTAGACACAATGGGATTGATGTATGGTGGGATGCCAACGAGCTTGCAGTAGGTGATTATATTAAAGACAAAATAAGGGAGGGTATTTCAGTTAGTAGTGCGTTCATCATTATTCTTAGTGAACATTCCTCGAAATCTAAATGGGTTCAATACGAACTTAACTCAGCACTTTTATATAATGCTACAAAAAATAACATTAAAATAATCCCAATAAAAGTTGACGGATCGCAGGTGCCTCCCGATTTAACTAATTACTTATATATTGATGCATCAAAAAACAGACTGACAGCACTAGAAGGCATTATTAGGGCTGTATATATTCCTGATAAACCTACATATCGATTTGGAGACTGGGCAAATCTTTCACCAAAGACTTTTGAAGATTTTATATATGATCTTCTCAAAATTGAAGGGCATATGGTCAATCGGATGCCTCAAATACGGGATTTTGGTTCAGACTTCGAGATCGAATCTTTCAATTCATTTCAGCAAAGAGAACGTATCCTTGTCCAGTGTAAGCTCTATAAAAATAGCGTTAGTCTGGCTACATTAAGACAACTTCATGGCTTATTAATAGAAACAAAAGCCTCTAAAGCGCTTTTGATAACAAACTCCGAACTGACATTTTCCTCTAAAGATTATTTAAGCAAAATTTCATCCCAAGTAATCGTATGGGAAGGACATGATTTAATTTCTAAACTAAACAAATATCCAGAACTTCGACTTAAATATTTCCCAAAATCAATACTGCAAGAACAACTAGTAAAACTCATCGATGATGAATTGTTGGTTACTCAAAATCTTATTAAGGAGCTTGAAAACTGCGCTGAAGGCATGGAAGGATGGAAAGAGTATGAGGATGTCTGTATAAAAATTTTCAAATACTTGTTTGTACCACCTTTAAGTGAACCAAAAATTCAATCTAGAAGAGAATCTGGAATTGATATTAGGGATGCTATTTTCCCCAATAGAGCTGCAAATGAGAACTGGAAATTCATACGGGAAGATTATGATGCAAAATATATTGTGATTGAATTCAAGAATTATGCTAAAAAAGGATCAGAAATAGATAAATATGTTGTAATACAAATAGATGACTATTTAAAAAAAACAATTGGAAGATTCGGAATTATTTGCAGCAAGAAAACACCAAATGACAGTGGATTACAGAAAAGGAAAGATATGTTTATAGAACATAATAAACTCATCTTATTCGTGAATAATGAACATTTAAAAGATATGCTGCTACGAAAATATAAGAACATGGATCCATCAGACGTCATAATAGATTTGATTGACGACTTTAGTTTAAAATTCTAAAAATAAAAGATGATTAATTGGATAAACCAGAGATTTGGAATTCATTTGAATGTAGAAGACCTAGAAAGTATTAAAGATTTTGCACTAATTTGGAATGTTTTTGAACGGTTTGTCTGTAAACCAGAACTGTATGTTAAAAGACGATGAAATCAAATATATAGAGAATAAAATAAAGAAGCTTATTTCATCCATAGAACATAACCACTATCAAACTGTGATGGATCCACATTATGAAGAGGATGAAGAATGGCCAGGATGGACAAGGGAATGGATTGAAAGGCGAATAGTTGACTTATACTGTTTGATTATTGCTTATTTAGAAAGTCAACAAATGACGTACTTTCTTCAAACTTTTACGCAAAAATTTGAAGAACAAATACGCAGCGAGAAGGATTTGGGTAAAGCTTCGCCACAACATCCCGACGATCATAATGAACTTGAAATCATTGTTGGATTTAAGCAGTTTTTGGAAGCCTTTAAGCAATTCGATTACCGTACACAAGAATTAGACGAATTTGAAAAACTCTCGTCTATTTTAAAAAATACTGGATATATAGTTAAAAAAATGGGACAGCCAGTTAAAAGCGAGGCTGATATTTATAACGCGGTAAAATGGATCATTGGTCTTTATTATCCACAAACTAGAAACAAAAACAAAGCTTCATTTATCCATGAATTTAAAAGTTACAATCCTGATATTCTTGTGCCCGAATTGAAAGCTGCAATTGAATACAAGCTTATTGACGGCGCGCATGATAATATCGACGATTTTTTGGATCAGTTGAAAAAAGATGAAACAGTATATGTAGATGATCCTAAATATAAAATATTCTACGCTGTGATTTATATCGAAGATATTTCTGTGGCTACACCAGAAAGTATCTTGGCAGCTTGGAATTCAAAAAAGTTCGCTTCTAATTGGAAGCTTATTCTTTCAGGACATAAATTATCGACTCCTTAAAAAACATTAGCGGTGTAACATTTACCTACCTTGAGGTTTCATCATAAGAACTAGGTAGTAACCTTTCAACACACTTAATATGCGAGCATAAATTTCATTGCAATATTCTACATACTCCACTAGTGTCATTTCTTTTTTTCCACGTCCACCCTTACCAGTTTTAAAGGTAATTAACTGAGTAGTCTTATCAAACGTGCTTGCTTTATGATGCGTGCCATTTCTTATTCCAGAATCATAAAATTCACTTAGCCCGATCAGTTTGCTGTTACTTTTGAAATTTTCCGTCCGCCCTGACTTGTCGGAATCAATGTATTTGTCAAGGTTAAAGTTTGCCGAGTTGAACTTTCTCATGTCATTTCTCAAGAGAAGATTATTTAATAAGCTGGGAACTATTAACAAATCTCCATAAATCTCGAAATAATCTCCATATATCATTTTTATCTTTTCCCAATTCACAGTCGAAGAAATGCCTTCGGGTTCAAATCCACATTTTTGATAGAGCAGCGTGGGAAGCAATACCTCTTCAACTTCTCTGTAAGTCTTCATAACATCATACAGTTTGTTCATTAGAAAATCCTCTTCAAATTCAAGCAAATATGTTCTCAATTTGGTGTATTCTGAATGTCTAACTGCCTCTCCGATGACATCTAGTGCCAAATCAGATATGATAGACCATTTGCCTTGGAGAAAATCATCTGCCGCATCAAAAATCTCCATAAATATCTTATGTTTAATTGAAACTTTATCAGTTCCATATTTATCTTCAAGCAATTGCCATCGCTGTTCCTTTAAGTATCTGAAATACTTTTCTACCTCCTCCCATTTTTTTTGGTACGAAATGCAACACTGCTGAGCTGTTCGAAAAATGGCAATACCTTCTCTTCCATTAACATGTTGTTTTAGCATAAATTGCAGAGAAGGAAAATACATCGGGTCATCTTTTGAAGACGAATCCAACGTTAGCTCGGGATGTAAATTCACAACCTTCAATTCCATACTAAAGGGAATTTCAGATATATTCTTCAAAATTTCAGAATCCACACCGCATCCAAAAACTAAATCCTCACCACAATTGTGACAGGGAAAAGTCGCACTCTGTGGATATTTATTTCCTAAGTTATACCTTAAACGATACTGTTCCTCACATTGGTTGCAAGCGACACACTTTGTTACTATTCCCATATTATAGGCAATTTCTATAGATAGTAAAATCGATTTTAGCTTTCTAATTAATAATAGCTTTATTGAAAAAATTGCTATGAAGTCAGCCGCCTATATTCAACTGAAAATTTTGTTGCCTGATCTGGATCATTTTCAACCGTAACATTTTCATCGTTTCTGAATTCTGCATTGTCACTCCAATTATAGGAACCTGTAATTACGACCTGATTATCTATCACTACAAATTTATCATGCATTAAACCTCCACGCTTTCCGCGTTTTATCATATCATGCGGAAGCTTTGAAATATCCACCCCATGTTTTTTGTTTATTCCATCATCAAAGATCGCAACTTTCACGTCAACGCCCTGACTATGTTTTTCTAAGAGCTTTGCAAAAAGGATATCATTCGTAAACCACGCCATTACCACCCTAATTGAAACCTGCGCTTTATCGAGTGCTGCGAGAATTCTATTTTGGATGTCTTGAAAGTGCGCTTCGTTGATTACAGGTTTTCTTTTGTCAATCACCCCTCCTTGGACTCTGAATTTTTCGTTCAATTGAACAATGCTAAATTTTTCTGGATTGAGAATCTCATTGAGTTGCTCAATTGTATTCCCGTCCATTTTTAGCTCACTCAATACATGGTCAAGTAGATCTCTAATTTGCGAACTTCCTGATAATTTTGCCAACCTATCAGCAACATATTGCTTTCTCGAAGGTCTCTGACCATTTACTTTTCCTATATCGGGAAGTCCAAGACTATCGTAAATATCCCTTGCACCATAAGCATTGAATAACTTTATTAATTCTGGGCCAGTTCTACTAGGAGAATACCCATCTCCAGTTATGAAAGGAACAAGTTGATGTATAGCGTAGTCTGAGAGTGTCATATAAAATAATAAATATATATAAATATAATAAGTTGTTCTAAGAATTGTCCATGATATTTGTTTTTCATTTCACTTAGGATTCTACACTCACGATAATTAAAAATGAAGATTTCTATAAATCATACTTAGCTTGTAAAAATAATTGCTTAAAAATCAGAATATTCCATACATTGTGAAATAAATTAACCTTTGAATTAAATGCAACACAAAGAAGGTCTGCCTGTGATAAAGATGATGATGCTACTAAGTAGTATGGCACCATTATTCTTGCTCATTGGATTAAGAGGAATTGACAAAAAAATAGTTTGTGATGAGTTTTTATGGTTTGGTATTTCAATATTGGTGGTAATTCCCCTTTTATTTACTGGCATTCGGATATTCTCTGCAAAAAGTAGTAAAGATATTATTAACGTTGATATAACCCAGTCAAGCAATAACAAAGACTATTTATTTACCTATCTTTTTACAGTCCTGTTACCCCTTTATAGTTTCACAATCACTTCAGACAGAGATGCTTTTGCATTGCTTTTTGCGCTCTTAGTAGTAATCTTTGTATTATGGAATATGAATCTTCATTTTATAAATTTTTTCTTTGCAATGCAAGGATATAAAGTTTACACACTTGACAGTGTTGAAGGTGCAATCTTGCTCTCTACTAGGCACGCCCTTCCAAAAAAGAAAGATTTGCTCAGTGTTCATCGATTAAGCAATTCTGTTTTTATCGAATTAAAAGGATATAATTATGGCTCTTAACAATTACCTCGTTATAGAATTCGGTGTCGGTTTCGAAAATGGAAATCAGCCCGTAATCCTAAATAAAATAAGTATTAACGACTCAGTCAGAGAGGTGCTGGACGAAATGAAAGAAAACTTTGAGGCACAATATCTAGCCATCCCCGATGCAGTGGAGGTTTTCGAGCTCTCAGAAAAATACGCGCCTACAGAAAAGTTAACTTATCCGCTTGTACAGGCAGAATTGCCAGAACTTTTTGATTTGTATGCAAACACAGGGGCAATACCTATGAATGATATTAATCTGAAACAAAATCTTTCACTGATATCTTTTTATTTTGCGATTTTCCATCATGTTAATGGATCAAGATCAGTTGGCGTAAAAAGACCTGGGCAGTTCAAGGGACTATTACATAAGAAGGTGATGCGTTTTTGGGATGATTCCTTGAGTATTGTTCCAGACAATTTATTCAAACTTGACTCGGATTTTGATTTTTTCCTCAATCAAAATTCAATTGATATCCTTCATCCTAGCGGTTTTCTGTATGTTTCAGGTATTGACAGGCATACTTTAGCCAACGCTCAACTTGTAACAAACGCCCTTAGTCAGAGAATCAACTTTATAAATTTTGCTCATTTAGCTCCATTAGTTGCACAAAAGGTAAGTGCTGTTAAACTGATTTCATCAATTAAATCAAGGCCAGATCTTGAAAACACAAATGAACAGAAGCTCATGAACAAATGTATAGCGCATGGGATTGCACTCAATCACGTGGGAGGCCTTCTGGTGCCCGCAGATGCTGACCTAATTCCTTTTTTACAGGTTTTAGATAGGCGACTTTATGATTATGATCTGTTAGATAATAATACAGAACAATATCTTGCTTCTAGCAGAAAAAGACAACCATAAACTAAATTTAATTTTTAATGACGTAAAAAAGTCGCTATATTTAAGTATTAGCAATTGCAATTAAAAAATACAGACAGAAAGGTGAGTGATTCGGTGAGTCACTTTTCAAAAACCTTCTAAATAGCCCTTAAATGCTGAAAAATGAACGAAGTTCACATCCCAGCGGGATCACATAAGTTCTAAAACCTTTCAGAAATGAAAGGTTTTTTTGGTTAATAGCCCTCCTGATGGGGTTCGAACAGAGGCGCTGGCCTGGGTTCGAAATTTCCCTTGAGCGGGTTTGTGTTCTGACTTGCGGGCGCGAAATCCCCTAATTTTCCAAGTCAGTTATGTTTTGATTACGGGTTTCCAAGTGTTCGTAGTTTGACTATTGGATGGCAGTTTTAAGAGCTTTTGCTTCGCAAAAACAGTGTATTTACTTTAACTTTGCTGGTGCTTGGAAGCTTTTTGACCTTAGGTTTGGGCTAAGCGGCCATGAAAGGAAGATGGCCTTTAGCTCCTGAAGCTTAGTTGAAGTGGACAGTTTGGAACGGAGTGAAGTGGCTACTTTTATCAATTCTAGACTTGCCATTTTAAAGAAATCAAAATAGCTATTTCACTTTAATAGATTCACTATCAATTCCAGTCTCCCGCTGAAGAACCTTTAATTTTTTTATTGCACCGGATTCGTCATTCTTAAATTCATAAATAACATCGGGAGAGAAGCCATCTACAATAAATCTATTGGCCGATAAGGGAACAAGTTCCATTTTCACCTTTGAATTCATCTGAACATATAATTTCCCCATCTCGAAAACAATGTTTGTTGCTTTAGCGTCGGCATCTTTATAGCTTCCTGTGTATTTTTGCATAATCGCAGTGTCTAGCGCTATCCTGTTTTCTATGGGCAAATGGTAGATTATCTTGCGTACATTTTTCAAGTTTGTTCTGGTTTTCTTCGTAAAGTTGTTCTGCAGGATGATAATGGTCTTATCATTAACCAAATGGCGCTCAAAAAAATTAATATATCCTCCCCATCCACCATCGTGATAAACAAAGTTCCCAAAAAGCTTATTCTCGCTATCTAGTTTCCAACCGAATCCATACTCACTTTTCTTTCCATCGCTTAATATTTGGGGCGCGTAGATTAGCAGCTTATCAGCTGCAGAAACAAATTTATCTGTAGCTAATATTCGATCCCATTTAAATAGGTCTTGGGCTGTGGAAAATATTCTGCCAGGACCATAAATACCATCTAAATAGAATGCAAGGCTTAGATTTCTATCAGTCTGTGGCGTGATTTTCCTACCTAGACTATCTTCTAAATATCCAACGGTTAAATTTTTGAACGGACGCTTTAATTGATATCTGGAAATCACTTCTGTATTTTTTAATCCAAAGGGAACAAAAATATTCTCTTTCATAAATCGAGGATAGCTTTGATGTGATACACGCTCTATAATTGTGGCCAAAAGTACATAGCCAGTGTTGCTGTACTCAAATTTACTATTTGCGGCAAACAATACTGCCGGCTGATATTTGGCCATCAAAGAAATGACATCTTTGTTTGATGCAATTTTTAAATGATCCCATTTTTCGTCCATCAGCTTCATGTAATCTGGTAAGCCACTAGAGTGGTTAAGTAGGTTCCTAATGGTAATTTCCCTGTAGAAACTCAGTTCTGGAATATATTTGTGCAATGGATCTTCCAAAGATAAACTACCTTTTTTTTTCAGCAGAAAGATTGCAGCGGCCGTGAATTGCTTAGATACCGATGCAAGTTCAAAAATGCTTTTGGAATTCAACTTTTCTCGGGTCTGCTCATTGGCAAGTCCATAACTTTTCTCAAAAATTATTTTACCCCTATCTGCAATGAGCACATTTCCATTAAACGCGCCTTCGATATAAAGTTTACTATAAGTACTATCAAGCTGGTGTTCTTGATTTTGGGAAAACAAGTTATTTGTAATAAGTAAACTTAGACATATGAAAAGTAGGTATTTCATTGGGAGAGATTTAACAGTTTAATTTTTAATACGAAATATTTCGTACTACAATTGTACGAAATATTTCGTAAATAAATTATTCTTCTATGGATTTAAAAAAAATATTTTATTCCTTTTGTGCATTAAGATATTTAAGGGCATGTTGTTCATAAGCTTAAGAAATTATATTCAATTGATCTCAAATTAATTAAATGTACTAGTAACTTTAATAGGTTAGTGCCACCTTCTATGATAACCGACTGTATATCCATAAGATATAGTGAAAAGCGATCTTTGTGGGAGGTAGTATTGCATATCTTCCATTTGGATGAAGTGGCTCTTGTTCAGAACTGCAACATAATTTTAAAAGAATTAGCCATAAACTGTCAGTATGTCATCAATAGGCCTAAAATTAGAACACCAAAACTGTCTGATATGGAATTTTGCCCTTAATATTACAGCAGAATACACGACGATTAATTCTAAGTTACAGCTGTTTGGGTATTTAAAGGGTAGCGAGTTATGTCTAAAATCGAGCGAAGTTTCTATAGCAGAAGAAGAAGGGTACTATTTGATTACATGGAAAAAATTACACTTATTTTGAGTGCCAAGTTTTCAGAATTTACGGATGTTTTTGTTGTGGCTTCTGCACCCATTGAAATATATAAAGTTAGAGAGCAGCACGCCCTGCAATCTGCTCTGCTGAACACATTAGACTCGATTTCGGATATTGCGCATATCAGAAAATAAGATACTTTGGGTATAAACTTCATGCTTTCTGCGATAAAACTTTATTATTGCTTCGATCATTCCAGAAAAATGGACGATTAGGGGTAATAAAGGTCGAACCGGTAAAGTGAATCCTGCTGCTCAACTTATTTATCAGATAAACAATATGTTAAGGCATAAAAAAACCGAAGTTAGAACTAACTCCGGTTTGGTACCTGGTGTTGGAGTTGAACCGATAGTGATTAGTAATTTAAATTCCTTTCAATTTTTAAATAGAATGATTAAATTTACACTATAGCAATTGCAGTTAAAACGTATAAAAAAATAGTGAGTAATTCAATGAGTGGAATTACAAAACAGTCCCAAATACTATTTAAACGCTGATTTTTACACTAGGTGTAAATCCCAGCTTAGATCTACTGCAGTTTTTAAAACCTTTCATGAATGAAGTGTTTTTGGATTAATTTCCTTTGATGGATTTCGAACAAATTGCTGGTCTGGGTTCGTATCAAGTATAAAAGTTAAACATGAATAGAATTCAATTAATTTTGCGGGAAACAATTTATTTTTTCAATTCTTAACCATTTTCCATAAGACTGCCGAAGAGTTTAGCGATTACTCAAAACAGAATGCAGTAAAGTATATTATAATTAAACAACAAAACCCTATGACTTTACATTTTTTGACTTGGACTATCGGATCACTAATCTTTTTGCCAAGGTTACAAGATGAGCATTAAATGCTAACATCCCTTATAGCTCGGTATTAGTAACATACTAATTTATTTTAATTGTTGTTCCGGAAAAAGGATGTTCCTTTAAAAATTTCACTCTATCTTTCGCAAATTCTCCTTCGAGTTTCGCCATTTCTTTTTTGCTAACCATTATGGGAGTATTAGGTTTTTCAATTCTCTTAAATGTTTTAGAGCCAACACTTAGGCGTGTTAGTTCAAAAATTGTATTAGACGTCTTCTCAACTGCTTTTATAATTAATCCATTAAGTCCTACAATACCATACAGGTTGTAAGGAACTTGATAGGATTCGCAATACCATACTTCCCATTCTGCTCCTCTTGAAGAAGTACCTTCAGCTTTCCTACATTGATAACCTGCAATACTCTGCTTAACATCCGTTAACTGCCATTTATATGTCGGCATTGATACTTCATAATAATACTTTTGAAACATCTGTTTAAAGTACAAATATTTTTGTCTTTCATAATCATATAATATCTGCCCATTCGTACCATATTCGTTAATATTGTCAGAAAGATATTTTTTAACATTCATAAATTCACCACTTGGACTCGGGTTAGCCTTTGCAAAGTCATTGGTATATTGCATTGCATAAGCCGTGTCTGCCTTAAATTTATCCAGATTTTTTTCGACACTATATTTTTTTGAAATCAGAACTAGCGAATTTATTACTGATGGGGTTACTTTATCAGAAGGATCAGTTTGTGTAGTTTTGTAATTAAGTTCATATAGAATACTATCTTCTTGACCATACGATACTACTGAGTAAAGAATTACTGATATAAATGATATAAAAGTTCTGCATTTTTTCATATTGATAATATTATAATTTAAAATATCCTGTACTTATTCGAGATTACGGCATCATAATCCTCACATACTGACTACCTGGCGTATCGTCTGGACACGCTTGTTGATTTATCCCTAAACCTATGTTGCTTGCCATCGCCATCAACTGCCAATAATCACAATCACAATATTGAATAACAGAAATAACTGGACCACAAGATGTTGTGACTTCAAATTCATAATAGTTTCTTGAAATTTGATTAATTAAATTATGTATATTTTTTTTAGGTAATTCATTGGGCCTTTGAACTGATAATGAGGTAATTGCGTCATTTAAATTAGGTAGAGTTTCTTTAGCTAACCCCCTGAATTCCTGAATTGGTATTGTATTAACAATAAGGGTTTTTCCATAACTAACAAAAAAGCATTGTCATGAAAGCCATAGTAATATTATTTTTTTCATTTTGATTTTAGGTTTAAACTAAGTAAAAAATTAAGGTTATAATACAGGATATTTTTCTGCCAAAGCGGGAGAATAATTTTTCATAATTCTAGGGATTAAAACAACTAAAATTAATACTACTGAGTTTTTTCAGTGGTTACAACTATATATTCGGGCTTAAGATATTTTATATCAGGCAAAGGATACATGGCATTACAAGCATATTGTAACTCTATTTTTTCTTTTTCGGTTGCCACCTGATACGAAAAACGCATCTTAAATGTCTTTCGCCCTTCTACTGGCAAGAGATAGCCTCCTGTGCGAGAAAACCATTCGTCAGGTATATCGAACATACCAACAGGGACTCCGTAAACCATTAACGTATCCGGCTTGGCATTAGTAGTCGCCACCAAATATCCCTTGCCCTCACCTTTGCTAGTGGTGACGGTAATGTTGCCCACACAGGGATGATATCCAATAACATATCCTTCAGCTTCCAATACTTGTACTTTTAATTCATCATCTTTACTACATCCAGTAATTTGGAAAGCAGCGAGGATCATAAAAAGAATGTAAAAAAGGTTTTCTTTTGTTTTCATGCCAGTTTATTTTTTTTAAGATCATTTCTTATATGAACAATTTATATAGCAAATATCTGAATATCAATATAATGATATGGATTCAATTCCTAAAATGCAAATTTCAATCGTTAGTCTTAAATCTTATACTAAGTTTCTTGACTAAACGCTACAGTCCGCTCAAAATTTGAAAAAAAAATATTAAATCATTTCGTTTGTTAATCCTCTAGAGAACGAAAAATCAAATCACTACTTTCGCCCTTTGGCTTTCTACCATCGATTTTTTAAGCTCAATCTTGAAGATCAACTCAATATTGTAGCAGTGGAATGTGACCGAATCACGTTTTTTGTAGCTGAAATCAGTTTAAATTGTAGGTGAAATCCATATTTTGACCCTGTGAGCTATGATTTGATAGATCATACGTTTCATCATCCAAAATCCAAATGAGGATTTTTGTTCCCTCCGCTATACTAAAAATGGCTATGACAATCACAGGTGCATTAGTGTGTGCACATTGAGCAATTTTTTCTTGGGGAAATAGCATCATCCGGTTGAAGAAGAAAGGATATTCATGTTTTTGGACATGAAATCGTCTACCACGATTGCAGAAAATCTCGGTCATGTTAGGTATTTTCAAATGTTAAGAGCATATTTCTTCGATCTCTCCATCTCAGTTATCGACTATGGTGTGCAGTAAATGATGGGTCAAATGATGTTCTCCTGTGTAAAAATTTAACTATAGAAAACTTTTGTATGCTGCTTTTCGTTGCTACCATAAACGACTACGTTATGAAAACATCACACTTTCTACTTCCCTTTTGCTTTTTAATATCGCTCCAAACGGCCCTTGCCCAAGACCCGTCAACTTACACTTTCAAAAAGCCATCGGCCAATGGTACCGGTAAGGTTTACATGGGCAGGGAGATTGCACATGTAATGAGTTTTGAGGGCGTTGAATGGCTGGAACGCAACAGCCGCACACAAGAAGAAAATACTACTCTGGTCCTGGCTTCCCTACCCCTGAAAAGTAACAGTATAGTAGCCGATATTGGAGCGGGGTCTGGATTTTACACGTTCCGGGTTGCCCAGCGGATACCAAAAGGCAAAGTCTACGCCGTGGAGATCCAGGATGACGCCATTGCCTACCTGAAGAAAAAGGCAACTGACGATCGCCTTGCCAACGTGGAGGTAATCAAGGGCACCGAAAAAGCGCCCAATCTACCAGACAGCTCCATCGATCTAGCATTCATGGTAGATGTTTACCATGAACTACAGCACCCTGAATCATATCTGGCGGCACTAAGAAGGGCACTTAAACCCAATGGCCAGCTGCTCCTGCTAGAGTACAAGGAAGAAGACCCCTCGGTAGCCATCAAGCCCGAACACAAGATGAGCGTAAGGCAGGCAAAGAAAGAACTCGCCGCAAATGGCTTTAAGCTGGTCAAAAACGGCACATTTTTACCGTGGCAACATTTTCTGCTTTTTAAGAAGAAGACAGACACTTAAATGTCCTGTCTTTAACCTGAGTACCTTATTTGCCTGCCAACACCATGGCTTTGATCCATTTGTTGTTGCTTTTTTCTTCTTCTTTTTTCAGCCTCTCCTACCCTTCAACTCTAGCTATTTCTGACACTACACAGGATTCATTAATAATTAACTCCCTTAAGTATTCGTACTCCTATTTGAATACGAATAAATAATCAAATACTGTCTAAATGAAAAGCCATACCTATGAAAAGGGTAGTTTGCGGTCAGCGCGTTGATATTGTTGCCATTCAGCTGCTTCGCCAAAAGACGAAGGTGTTGAAGATTTAAAACTAAGAATACTGTTTTTCCATAAAGCGGCTCGAACCAAAAAATCATTTTCCTTAGGTCTAAAAAGGCATTTTTGAAATATATCTACATTTTTGACATCAATAAATCGAACCACTTTTTATCGGATAAAAAAGCAACATAGATTTCTCCTCCCTACGCTGCGTTCGAAATGACGAAAATAGGTGAAAACAAAAAAAGCGGCACTTTTCACAACTGCTTTCAAAACGCTAAACGCTGAAAATGGACGATTATACATTGCCGCGGGATCACAAGATAATGCAATTCCGTAGAAGAAATGGTTTGATTTGATAAGTAAACAAAAACCTAGCACACAAAACGCTCAATTCTTTAGTCTCTGTTCTTTAGTGCCTCCTTAATCGCTCTTCGCTCCTTCTAGAACCCTCGTTCTAGCGTTCCTGTAGGGAAAAATGCCTTAAAATAGGGCTTCACACTATTGAGAGAGCGGTTTTATAGCGCTTTTCCCCTAGCAGAGCCCTACCTGTCCCCTACTTGAGCCCTAGCAGAGCCCTAGTTGTTATAGCGAATACCTTGCCTAGAGGTAGCGAAGTCCTCACCATAAAACTAGCATCAAAGCGGTATCGTGTCGTCTTGATTAAGGCGAGCATTCGGTTTCGAAAAGGAATGCTGGTGCAGTCTTGACTTGTTCGTCTAGGCATCGGGAGCTAGTCGTGAATTTCACGAACGTTTCCCGAAGGCCTCCCGAACACTTCCCGAACACTTCTCGAACACTTCCCGAACACTTCTCGAACACTTCCCGAACGTTTCCCGAATGTGCTATACATGTAGTGACATTGTCCTATACTTGAATAAGTTTACAATTAGAAAGTGTTTTACTGGTTGTTGTTTACAATTAATTTTGTTTTACTGGGTGTTGTTTACAATGTTAGTTTTTCTTGCTGATATATGTCTACTTAAACAACAACGAAGCGAAATTTTGTAGGCTCCTTCGCCAAGTTAGCCACTCGTGCGCTGTTTTTGGCGATTCGTAGTATACATGTTTAATGCCCTGTTCATCCAACATCGCCCTAAAGGCACCCACCGATTCTGGGAAAGGTGCCGGCTCCTTGGTACCTAATCCGAACCACAATAGTTTCATCTTCTTATTGATTATTGCACCATCTTTAAACTTTCCGTCCAAGAATATGTTCGGGTCTATCGCATCTGCTTTAGGGTAGTTGGATGTACCGCTAAAGCCACCATAATAAGAAAACTTGTCCATGTTGTTCATCAATATGCGCATGGTTTGGTTGGCTCCCATAGAAAGGCCAGCGATAGCCCTGTTTTTGCGATTGGAGAGGGTACGAAAACGTTGATCAATCATTGGAATAACTTCATTGATCAGGACTTCTTCAAATATGGAAACGCCTTGTGCCACACTCCCCAACTGCAAATTTTCCACAGGTTTAAAGGCATAACCGTTATCCATTACGATGATCATGGCTTTGGCCTGATTTTGAGCAATCAGGTTATCAAGAATTAAGTTGGCCTTACCCTGGGTTGCCCATCCAGTTTCGTCTTCAAAACTTCCATGTTGAAGGTACAACACCGGAAAACGGGCAGTATGATTAGCATCATAAACAGCTGGTGTATAAATAAAACATCTTCTCCATGCCTTTGTCAATTGCGAGTAGTAAATATTTTCGCTAACCAAACCATGAGGAACGTCTTTTAAGGCATAAAACTCCTGATCTGAAGCTGGCACTTCTATCCCACTGCCCAACCTACCCGCTCCGTAAAAATACCGACTATTTGGATCTGGTATGGAAGCACCATCTATATTCAGCTGGTAATAATGGAAACCCTCGTCCTGAGGAAGAGAATCGCCCATCCAAACTCCCTTGTCATCTTTCACCATGTCGTATTTCTTACCTCCAAGATCCAATTGAACCTTATTGGCCAGTGGCGCCAGTAGGCTTACCCTTACCTTTCCCTCTTGATTTACTTGCGGAAAAAGCTTACCAGGTTGATTACTTTCAGCAGGCTTAAAGTCTTTGGACGCGTTAAGCGCTTCGGTTTGTGCAAAACATAATTGACTGAACAACAAGCTGGTTAAACCAAGCATTACCTGTCTATAATTCATTTCTTGTTAAACTTATTTAAATAAAAGCGGTGCCAATTCGCGAAGGCTTCTTCTCTAGGTCTGAAATTCATGCCCAGTATTCTCCGATACATAAGACACAGCATGATATCCCGCTTCCCTTAATGCCATAACCGCACTTTTCACACCTTCCGGACGTTCTCTGCCTCCGCAACTAATGAAGATCAATTTTGGGCTCGGTTTGTCCTTTAGCTCTGTCGGATTAAAAGTTCCTCCGCTCAGTAATGCATAGTAGCCAAAAAGCTCAGGTTTATTGAGTGTGATGGCATGTGTTTCCATGCCACCCATTGAAAGTCCGGCCATAGCACGGTTATTCCTATTGGCAAGCGTTAAGAAATTGGCATCTACATAAGGAATTAGTTCTGCAGTAAGTACAGTCTGAAAGCCGTCTATTTTAAAATCTCTCATCTTGCCCCATTTGGTTTCATTGGTCATGCCATACGTCATCACAATGATAAACGACTTTGTCTTTCCTTCGGCAATTAGATTATCCATGATGAGGTTGGCACGGCCCTGATTGCTCCAAGCAGTCTCGTCTTCTCCCCAGCCATGTTGCAGATATAATACAGGATAGCGCTTATTGTCTTTTCCATAACCTGGAGGTGTATAAACATAGGCCCTACGTGAGGTGTTTGTACTTGTCGATGGAAAGAGAATTTGCTGTACATTACCATGTGGCACATTTTTAAGCGCGTAAAAATCCTGGTCTTTTGCAGGGATTTCTATGCCACTTTCCCAGCGAGTTGAGCCAAAATAGTTTAACGCACCAGGATCATTGTACACACCTCCATCAATGGTGAGGTGATAATAATGGAAACCTTCATCCATAGGGCCTGATGTTGTTCCGGTAAAGAATCCATCAGCGCCTTTGGCCAGCAAGGTACCACCTTGGCCACCAAGACCAAGACTTACCCTAATGCTATCTGAATGTGGTGCCCTGATTCGGAAACGAGCATATCCCTGAGAATTAACCTGCGGAAATTCTTGTCCCGGTTGGTTCATGACCGATGGCCTGAAATCTTCTTTTACACCATTGGAGGTAGTTTGAGCTTGACAAAATCCGTAGCTTAAAATGGTTGCCAATGCAATAGTAATACATTTTAGGTTCATATATCTGGCTTTTTAAATACACCTGTGTCAAGTTTGAGCGTGTTTAAAGCTCCCAAATCAACCAGGTATTCCAAAGATAAGGAACGTACGAGCTTTAAGACTGTTTAAGTTGTACAGTTTACTAGTAGGAATGTTCAGAATCTATAACCTTACAGTTTAAAATTACGATATCCACCACCGAATCATCCTGGGAGTGATTGCCTCTCTATCTAAATTGACTACACCTTGCAAAACATAACATTAACACTATAATAACCGTAATCCAACGCTATTTAAGAATTATTTATACCAAGCAGGCACTGGCTAAGTATTTCTTTCTTGTCAGACCAAGTGTAACGAAATAGCTATTCCTCTCGTATAACTATTAAACTACAATTAAACAGTGATATTAAAAATATATAGAAACCTACTATTCCATTTAAACCTGCAGTACAAATATGATCTGGCGGGAGCTAGCGCAGCAGGCAGGGTGGAAATTACCTTTCCCAATACCGATTTAGATTCCAAGGAAAAGGAGCTAAAGGTAGTTGGCAACTTTGAGTGTTGGATAGACAAACAACAAATCTAAAGAGCTATTGCATTACACAATTTTTTATCATCATTAACATAATTATGAAAATTCACAAACTTAAAATTTCAACGGGTCTACTATTTATTACAGCGATGATGTTCGCCTGCAAAAAGGATAATGATATCCGTATTTCACGCCTCGACGGTACTTGGAGCATAACAGGGCAAACATCAAGTGTAAAATATAAATTCAATAATACGGATAAGATCGTTTCTATACTTAGTAACAGCAGCTCAAATGGAGCAGATACATTGATAAACAGGAAGTTTATGATCAGTTATGATAATCGTGTAATGACGATCTACAAGGAAATTTACCGCGAAAAAGAAAATGAAATATTCACAGGGCAGTACAACATAACCAAGTTGTCAAACAAGGAATTGCTGCTAAAAAACACGGACAAGGAAAGGTCAGATCAAGAGATAGCTTTCGTTAAACAATAAAAAGACTGAAGGCCGATGAAAGTGGGGTGCATTACCCAATAACACTTAGAGATCCAGAAAATGTCGATTTTAGGAGATTTGAAGTTGGGGAGCCAATGTCGCAATATCTAGAACCATCTCAATGGAATCCAATTGAATACAAAAAATTATATCAGAATAAACAGTGATCGCAATTTAGGATTAACATAGGCCTTTAAACGCTGAAAAATGAACGAAGTTCACATTTCAGCTGATCACAGAAAACCTTACAGAAATGTGAGGTTTTTTCATTTAATTCCAAACATTATTTAATGATATATGCTATCGAACCATGGAGCATTGGCTTTAGAACAGCAAAAGAAAGATTGTAATTAGCATGAGTACTGACACCACCATTAAGATTTAAAACGAGTCTCCTTTTATTTCCTAGTGCTTTTTGATTCCCTATAAACAAGCCTAAACTATAATTTTCTTTAATGCCCTTAACATCATCATTCAATGAAATAACAGGTGCAGTAAACATTTTTAATCGAGCACCAATATACATTCCAGAATTGTTACCTGTATAATCACCTTTACTATTGTCTTTTGCCCTCATATAATAATTCCGGTATTGGATATTCAAATAAGGAGCAAAAAAGATTTCAGGTAATGAGACGTCGGAGTTTCGGCGATTTTGGAAATTTTTATGGTAATAATTATAAAGATTTACAGCATTTACACTTCCATATCCAAACCCAATTGTAGTATATAATGTACTATAGTCAGATAGTTTAAATTCAGCAGCTGCATAAGCATCTAGAGGGTTCAACCCAAGCGAAAGCTGTATCGTTTTTTGCTGGGCAAATAAAAGATTTGTTAATGCAAAGAGCAATAGTAAAGTAGCGATAATTTTTTTCAAGATTTGCGTTTTTAGCTATGGAAGATAGACAAAATAGTTTAACTGAATTTTAATTTATTAAAGATAGTACTACATAAAGCATTATTGATCTTAAGAATAGAATGCTATCTGAAATACATGATATATACCATCTGTGTCCTTATCATTATATAGTGGTGAATTATTAATCAAAAAGGCATCTTTTTTGTTATCAAAAGATGCAGATACATTAATCCCTACTTTATGAAGCAGCCTAAATTTCTAATCTTACAGGTTTTATTTTTACTGATTACTGCGTTATCAAGTGCCTGTCAATCATCTAATACATTTCACGGAGTATACGCTGGTGTTAAACTTAGTCTAAATCCGCTCGGTGGAGGAATGAATCGTACAGATGTAGTAATCTTATTGAGAAAAGATAAAACATTTACAGACGAGCTTAATAAAAAAGATTGGAAAACGGCTGTTCGAGGTAAGTATGAAATTAAAGGAGCCGAACTTCTTCTTTTGTACAACAATGGAGATAAGGATGAATATACGATTACAAAAGGCGGTAATTTAGATGGAGGCACCTATTCATTGTTTAAAATGGACCTGGACAATAGTGTCCCAAAAGGCGCTTATGAATTCAAATTTATTAACGGAAGTGGTGGTATAGCTACCGGCACCACCTATGTTGGTTCAAGTTCTAAACGAGAACTTAATTTTGATGGGGCTGGTAATTTCACCACAGAAAGAAATGCTACAACCATTATTTCGGGCAGTAACATAGGTGGCGGTACCAATACCAAAAGTGATGGAAAAGGAAAATATGTTTTAAAAGATGGGACCTTAACGCTAAAGTATGAAAATGGAAATACCACAACCCATAGTTTTTTTGCAAGTGCAGCAGCTGGAAAGAACAAAGCAATGGCTGTAATAGATGGCAGTTTTTATTTTACGAATGATGGTAGTGATAAAAAACAAGTAGAAACAAAACTCCTCAGTGCCGCTGAAATTTTTATAAAATTAAGGGATATATATGGAGGAAAAGCTTTGGATGCTATCAAAACATATATTATTGAAGCTGAATTCAATGGAGTTAAACTTATCTCTTACAATGATGTTGCAGGTAATAGATTTCGAAATGAAATGTACAAGAATGGAAAACTAATTGCGATTGAACAGATGGACGCCAATGGAGGGTGGTTATGGAATAATGGCAAAAAGACAATTAGCAATAGCGAACGTTTAAATGAGGTAATTTATAACGATTACATTGGCATTTTAGGCCTTCAACAAAAAAATAATACAGCATTTAGCAAAGGAGCTGTATCCGCCAACAGTAAAGGTTATCATGTAGAATTTAAGGTTGATGGGCATACATTTATTTATCTGTTGGATAAAAATTATCAAATAGTAGGTGATAGTTACCTAATAGGCAACAAAAAACAAATAAATAGTTATAGCAACAATAAAACAATTGATGGCATAAAAATGCCTTTTAATACCGTTGTAAGCGATGGAAATAGTAAGGTTACGCTAACTTATCAAAGCATTAAGTTCAATACCCCACTTGCAACAACTTGGTCAGAACCTCAATAATTGATACATCAAATAAATTAAGTTCACATTCCTTAAATTCTGCTCAATTTTATTTCCCATTTGGATATTTTGAAAAATTCATAAAACAAAATGGGTAAACAACCCTTAGTTTGTTTACCCATTTTGTCAATCCAAAAGGATCAAGTGCTATTGTTATTTAATCTTTACGATAGCAGATTTAAGCCATGGTGCAGAAAAACGTACAGTTGTACCATCAGCTGGTTTACCTTTAGTTTGTATATAAACAATCATTTTTCCGTGGAAAGCTCTTTGTTTATTATCAGTATAATCACCTTTATCAGAATTATCTCCTGCCTCCATACCAAGTAATCTTGCATTTCCAGCAATTTCACAAGTTATTTCATCATCAGCTGTAGCTACTGGAATACCATCTTCGTCTACAAGCTGAATTTCTATTTGTACTACCCCATCTTTTCCAGCAACTTGTACTTGTTCTCCTTGCAGTACTTTAATTTCTTGTGGGCGTTTACTAGATTGTAATTGGTGGCGAATGGTTTCCTTTTCTTGCGCATCCATACCAATTACTTCAAGCTTACCGGCAGCATAAGGAATATCCCAATAGGTTATGCCATTTTTTTGATCGTATGCTTTAGTTTGCCCAACTACTTTACCATTTAATTCAAGGCGTGCTTTAGCTGTATTGGTATAACACACCACACGTATAACTTGTCCATTTTGATAATTCCAAATTGGCCAAGCATCCATAGATGGAACTTCGTTTTTCTGTTGTCCCTTTTCAGATTCTAGTAAAGACCAAACATCATTTGCGGCACCGCCACCTTTAAGGGCATATGTACCTAAATAAGCCATCGGTTTATCAGACCAAAGTGATTGACGGAAATAACCTCTAGGTTTAATAAAACCTGCAAAATCTAATAGACCAGAATAAAATCCACGAGATGGCCAACGACCAGATTCACCTAAATAATCAATGCCAGTCCAAAGAAATTGACCAAAAATATGTTCGTTATCTGTTACCGATTTCCAAGCGCTATAATCATGTCTATTCTCGCTACCAAAAATTACTCTTTTTGGATATTTTTTATGATCTTGAATATAACGACTTTCTGTGTAGTTATAGCCAGCAATATCTAAAGCACCAGGATATGCTGTTTCGTTAGACATGGCCACTCCCGCCAAACCTGCAGTTACTGGACGACTGGTATCATATTTTCTTACTACTGCTGCAAGTTTTTTAGCAATATCGCCCAAATGCATTGCATCTGGAGCATCTTTTTTATAACCACCAAAAATAGGTTGGGTAAATCCACCTTCGCGGTTTCCAGCAAGTACTGGATGAGAGTAAGGGTCATTTGGATAATCTACCTCATTACCAATACTCCAAGCAAATATCGAAAGGTGATTACGATCTCTCTTTACCATATCTCCTAAATCTCTTTCTCCCCATTCCTTAAAATAATCAAAGGATCCTTGGAAACCTGGTGTACCAACGTTCCATCCTTGTAACCATTTACGTTTAGGAAATTCCCACTCATCGAAAGCCTCGTCCATTACCAACAACCCAAGTTCATCGCATAAATCATATAGAGAGGATGCTTGTGGATTATGGCTGGTACGGATAGCATTAACGCCAAGTGATTTTAATGTAGCTAAACGACGGCGCCACACCTCAGGATATACTTCAGCACCAAGTACACCAGAATCATGATGCAAACAAACGCCTTTAACCTTCATCTGTTTTCCATTTAGCGCAAAGCCCTTATCTGGATCAAATTTAAAGGTACGGAAACCAGTAACCACAGTACTACTATCAATAATCTTATTGTTCTGGATAACAGTGGTACGCAACCTGTAAAGATTTGGTTCGTCTACACTCCATAATTTTGGATTATTTAGGGCTAAATCACTTTTTACTTCCTGTTTACTGTTTTGCGCAAGCGTTAATTTACTTGTTTTCTTAGCTACTACAGCACCGCTTTTATCAAAAAGTTCGTTTACTATAGCTAGTTGAGCACCTGATACCGATTCGTTCGTTAAAGCAGTTTGTACATGTAATATTCCTTTATTACCTGTTACTTCTGGATAAGCATACAATCCCCACTGTTCTAAGTGCACAGGATTTGCCTTTACAAGATAAACATCGCGATAGATACCAGAACCAGTGTACCAACGGGAATCAGCATCTTGACTATGGTCTACACGTACTGTAATTATATTTTCTGATCCAAATTTAACTTGTGGTGTGATCTCATAATTGAACGAAATATAGCCATTGGGTCTCTTACCTAGAGACTGTCCATTTACAAAAACCTCACTACGATTATATACCCCCTCAAAATATAGATATAGCTTCTTCCCTTCATCTTCTTTAGCTATGTTTATTTTTTTTTGGTACCAACCGATACCTCCTGGCAGATATCCGGTAGCACTTGCAAGCGAAGAACTGTAGGTTTGCTTAACCGTCCAGTCGTGAGGAAGTTGTACCGATCGCCAAGAGCGGTCGCGGGCATCTATTGCTTTATTTGGATCTATTTCACCGAGGTGAAAACGCCAGTCGTTGTTAATTTTTTCTGCCTTACCGAAACCTGGTTGGGCAAAAAGGCTTGTTGCCGCAAGTAAACTTACAGAAAGCGCCAAGATTGATTTTTTAATAATTCTTATCATCGTTTATGTGTATGTTAGAATACAATATCTCCAAACAGTAAAAGCTTGGAGGACGAAAAATAGGGAAAACTTTTTAAATGTTAAAACGACGTTTATAACTTAATTGCTACGATTGCTCTTTATTTATGCATTAAATAAAAACAAATGCAGCGTAATTTATTTAATTACAGTTAAATAAATTACCTGAAAGCTAAAGAATAGCGTTTGGTATCATGGAACTTATAAACATTAGGCTTTAAAAATAAATCCCATTAAATTATTTTTAACCGCTCTTCTTCTAAATCAATCTGATAAAGTTGTTGACGAATAATCTCTTCATTAATTTTTGGATCTTTATTTAACGCTGTTAGATACATTCGCTGGCTTTCTAAAAGTTCAACAAATACAGCTTTGGTTTTATCATTCATCCAACTATCATCTGCTGCTTTTGCCCTCTCTTCCCATTGTTTTAATATTTTTTCTATTCCAGCATGACCTTGAAGTTCGTTGTCGTATTTGTTTTTTAATACTTCGTAAACATGCTGTTTCAAGCCATTCTTCATTTTCCGTCTAGTTTCTTCTTCCTCTTCTTCATTAAAAACGCCATCAAAAAAATGAGTTTTGTTAATAAAGTACGGAAGCGTTAAACCTTGTACAAGCAATGTTAGTAAAATTGCCACAAAAGTGATAAACAATATCAAATCACGATGTGGAAATGCGATACCATCTAAGGAAACAGGAATTGACAAAGCAGCAGCCAATGACACTACACCACGCATGCCTGTCCATCCTAATAAAAGCGGCATCATCCATCTTCTCTTTGTAGATGAGGCATGAGGCCTAACACTTGGCCTAAATATAGTTGTAGCAACCATAGCCGCATAAGAGCTGATCATTCTTGCAGCAACCAAAACCAATGTAACCAAAACCCCATAACCTATAGCAGTACCCAATGGAATACCTTTAGAACGAATTCCATCAACAATTTCGGGTAACTCTAATCCAATAATTAAAAAGACGATACCGTTTAAAATAAATACAAAACTTTCCCAAACGCTATAACCCCTTATCCTACTCGCACTGTTTAAGAAGATAAGTCGCTTTGCCGACATGTATAAACCTCCACTAACTACCGCTAATACGCCAGAGCTGTGTACCTGTTCTGCTACCCAATATATAAAATAGGGTTCTATAAGTGTGAGTGCGATATCCGAAGGTGCATCTGTTGGTAAACGCTTGTGAGCTTGTACAAATATCCAAGCAAGCAACAAACCAATTGCAACACCTCCTATTACCATCCAAAAAAAGCTTAAGGTAGCCTCTTGCCAGACAAACTGACCAGTACCAACAGCTACTAATGCAAACCTAAATATAATTAAAGAAGAAGCATCATTGAGTAAACTTTCTCCCTCTAAAATTGCAGATGTTGACCTTGGGATTTTAACAAATTTCATAATTGCTCCTGTACTCACGGCATCTGGCGGAGATACAATACCTCCTAATAAGAATCCTAAGGCAATAGTGAAACCAGGTAGGTAATAGTTGGTAACTAACGCTACTGAAAGTGCTGTAAAAAAAACGACCAAAAAGGCAAAACTTCCGATTATACGCCACCATTTTTTCATCTCCTTAAAAGAAATAGCCCACGCGGCTTCAAATAATAAGGGAGGAAGAAATATAAAAAAAATTAAGTCAGGGTCTATTCTTAGTACGGGTAATCCTGGTAAAAAGCTGATTAATAAACCGCCAACGACTAATAGAATTGGATAGGCAATTCTTATTTTGGTTGCCCACATGTTTAACAATACAATTATGGCCACCATAGCCAAAAGAAAAGGTAAGATGGTATGCATTTTTTGATTTATCTATTAGTTGGTAGCGATTTTAAATACTTCATAATAAGTTTAAAAAATGAAGTAAATTTTAACCATCTAAATTATAATAAAACAGCTAAGTAGCAAAGCTTTCTTAAACTTTAAGATGTGCAAGTAATGATTATTTCTTTTAGGTTTATTTATTTACCAATAGATCATAATAAGGTTCCTGAAAAGTCCTTTAAAATAAAAAGTTCAGCGACTAATTATCAGCACTGAACTTTCTAAATTTAAGAAAAAACATTTTTTTATTTATTTAGCTTTCAACTATTTCAGTTTTACATCTAAATAAACTGAGTGGCGACCATAACTTTCATAAAATGGTTTAAAAACCACATCATCAATAGTAAACTTTAGCTCTTGCGGATTGCCTTTAATATTTTTGCCTAGATCATTAGCATCTAAGGTAACTTTACGCCAGTCTTTTCTAGCCGATGGTTCCTGAGCTGCCAATAATACTGGTCCATAAAACAAACTTGCAATATTTTGCTGATCCATAACTGGATCTAAGTGAAATTCAAAAGGCATTTTAAGTTCTAGAATATCTCCATTTTTCCAATTTCGGCTAATTTTTAGATAAGAACCTGGCTTGGCATCTAACTTTTCTTCTTTGCCGTTAATTTTAACTATAAATCCTTTAGTTGCCCAACCTGGAACACGTACATTGATCTCAAATTTACCACTTCCACTAATCATTAATTTAGTATGATCTTCTTTAGGGAAATTAGTTGTTTGCACTACCTTTACTTTACGCTCTGTCCAATCTAATGTAGATGGGATGTACAAATTAACGTAAAGCGCCTTATTGTCTTTACTTTTAAAATAAATAGAGTTTTGTAATTTAGTACTACTTTCTATTGCCGTACCATTACAACAAGTAAAACCAGTCATATCAGGATTACCAAATTGTTTCACAGCACCTGGTCTAAGTGGAACATGATAGGTATTTGCAGGCGTTTTTTCAGCAACTGAAGCTAAAATATGATTGTATAAACTGCGCTCATAATAATCCATTAACTCTGCTTTTTGTTCATAAAGGAACAGATCTCCTGTTAATTTCAGCATATTATAGGTTGCACAAGTTTCGTTCTGTCCACCTTCAGAAAATCCATTTTCATATAATGTTCCTGGCTGACCAATAAAACATTCGGCATTTGCAGGATTGCGGGCTCCCGCCACCCCACCAATACTGTACGAATAATCATTAACAATTTTATACCAGAAATTATCGGCTATTTTATAATATTCTGGGTTATTAGAAACTCGATAAGTTTCTATACTCCCAACAACTTGTGGTATGTGCTGATTAGCGTGTAAGCCACGGAAGATATCTACATTTTTAGCTAATCCGTGTGAATGAGCAGGATCGCCAAAAAATACTTTTATATTATCAAATAACTGAGCTGTTTTAAGATAGTTTGGATCTCCAGTTATTCGATACATTCTAGCCATTGATTCGTTCATGCCTCCAAACTCACCAGCAATGTAAGTATTCCACATCTTAATTAAAGTTTCTTGTGGTAAATTGCTTAAACGAGCATATACCCAATCGCTCATGTTTGCTGCTACCTCTAATGCTTTTTTGTTACCCGTTACTTCGTAAACATCAATCAAACCAGCTAAAATTTTATGTAAGGTGTAATATGGTGCCCAAATTTGTGTTTTCTGTCCGCCATATTTAGCTCCTTGTTCTAGCATAATAAACTGATCTGGTGGATAGGCACTGATAAAACCTTTGCCCCAGTTCCAATAATCTCTGCGGATACCTGCTTCGCTCAAATCAGAGTCGTAAACAGATTTTCCTGGGCCATAAGGAACAGCCGTAGGATCAGCAATACTTGGTCCACCTGTTTTTTGAGGGTTTCCAGATAATTTCGACAAGTCATATAAAGTATTAACCATGTCATTCATTTTCTTCGCAAAATTAGCTTGCAACGCTTTATCATATCCTGTACCCGCATAAGCTTGTGCAATAGCAGTTAGGTAATGACCTGTTGCATGCCCTCTTAGTTTGGTGTCTTCCGTATCCCAAACCCCTAATGCCTTCGCACCATCTGGTTGTTTCTGACCAAATGCATGACGAAACATATATAAAAAAGAATTAGGATCGGTTTTAGCCAACGTGGTTATAAACTTATCTCTGTTTTCGATAAATTTAGTATGTTGCCCATGTTCATCATTATCAAGCGTAACTTTGCTTAAATGAAAGGTTTCTAATTTAACGGTCGGTGTTTTTGATTTACTTCCTTCCTTAACTGTTACAAAGGCTTTTGGTTGAAAGCTAGTTCCCGAAACACGACCTGTTACCGTATAACGGCCAGCTTTAAGCACAGCACTATTATCAATAGCTGATGGCCATATTACACGTACCTTTGGACCATTAATAGCTTTCTGATAGCTTCCCGCAACAAAGGTTGGCAACCTAGGTAAATCCCCTACTGCTGTTTCAACTTCTACATCTGCTACGCTTGTTAAATAAACGTTGTAAAGCTGTGCTTCTGTTGGAGCGAATTTTGGAAGATCATCTTCGCGTTTTGGAGTAGTATTTACCGTACTCTCATTTGAGCCTCTTAGCGAATTATTATATATCCCAGCAATTTGCCTTCTACTTAAAGGAACACGATAAATCCTAAAATCATGGATCATTGCATTTAATGTAGGGTCGCTAGGCAGTAATGATTTACCTATATAGAGTTGGTTTTTTATTCCAACTTGTTGACCAAACACAGCCGTTAACTCTGCAGGAATTTCTTTCGTTTCGCCTACAGGTTTGCCATCTACATAGCTCATCATTGTTTTCGATGGCACATCGATTACTATTGTTAAATGCACCCATTTATTCAGTTCTACGGCTGCAGCAATTATACCATTTTTGTCGTTTTTTTCTGCTGTGATCGCAACTTGATATCCTTCCTGATTAACAGTACCCAATGGTGCTGCATAAAAATGTTTATTAGCATCTTTTCCAAAGTCAAAAAAACGTTGTCCAACTTGCTTCGAACGAAGATATACCCATCCAGAAATGCTCAAAGACTCTAAATCTGTTAATGTTTCTGAGGGTAAGGTTAGAAAAGAGTTGTTGTCTCCAGAAAGTGATAATACTTTTCCAAAACGACTGTCGTTTACAAATTTTATATCAGTTCCCTGAAATTTTGCATGCAGATTGTTTCGAGACCAATCTTTAACATCCCCATTAAACACATATCGAGCAATCATTCCCGTTTCGCCAATACCGTCTAATATTTGATCGCCATTTTGTGCTTTGGCGGTGTATAAGCTACTCGTTAAAATAGCCAAGAACAAGGTAAAATGTAAGCAAATTTTGTAAATTTTCATTCGTATATATTAATCTGGTTAGTAATGTTTTTTAATAATTAATACCTGCTGATTGTTCTGTTAGACGGAAAAATTGTAGGTAATTTTCTTATCAAACCAATTGTCCCATAAACTTAGGATTAATCGATTTTTAAAACTACTTAGAAACCATCTGTATTTATAGACCTATTTTAGCGAATATGCACATGATATTAACAGACATTACATTTCTGAATACTTTCATTAAACTATTAATGAAGGCTAATTACTGATATTCTTATTTACCAAGCATGAAATCAGTAACAATCTTATTAAATGGAGCTGGTTGTTTTAAAGGAACATAATGGTCTCCATCTGGAAAGATGTAAAGTCTTGATTGATGAATAGATTGACTAATCAACTCGGTATGTTTTAGCTTTACTACATCTTTTTCGCCTGCCATTACTAGTACAGGTATTTTAATCGCCTTTAGTTGTTCAATACTAATATTGGGTTCTTGTAAAACCAAATTCATTAGTCTTAATTCACTTGTATTTGCTTTCGAAGTTTTCATTAGGTCGGCTTTCCTTTTTTCGAATAGCTGAATTATTTCTTCGGCAATAGCTTCCTTTCCAGAAAAAAGATTGGCTCCAAAAATGGCAAGTTTATTTACTCTATCTGGATATTTAGATGCCATTATTAATCCAATGTTACCACCATCGCTCCATCCTAAAACATTGGCTTTTTTAACACCCAGTTTATCCATTACATGGATAATATCCTTTGCAAATAACTCGTAAGAATAAGGCATAACACTAAGATCTTTACTATTTCCTTGCCCCCTAGTATCCATGGCGATTACTTTAAACTTCTCGCTTAAATATTGCAGTTGCGCTCTAAATGAGGTCATTGATTCGTTATTGCCGTGAAGTAATATAAGCGGTTCACCTTTTCCATAGCTTTCAGAATAGATGGATCCACTATCCACCGCAATATGCTTTCCCAGATCGAAATTATTTCCAAATAGTAGCTTTTCGTGTTCTAATTTAAGATCTTTTGTTTCTTGATCGGTTATTGCCATTTCTACAACCTCTTTAATTGGCTTTTCCAACTTTCCTTTAATGCTATAAGCCTTTAAGTTAACATATAAATAAGAAGATTTTACGGGCATCCATTCAGATTCGCTCTTTTCTCTGAAATAGCTCTTTTTTAAAGGTGATGGATAAGATGCAATTAAGAAAGATGTTTTTGCAGTATCATTAGGTAAGATTTCTGTAGCTATCATCTGAAAACCGATAGCAATCTTCTTTTGTCCTACAAATCTTACTTGATAAGGTTCCAAATTAACACTTTGCCAATCTTGTGTTTTCTCGGTTTCGTAAATAATATCCTTGGTAGATAATAAACTGCCCGGTACATCATTGACCACGCTATAAAAATTAATCCGGTAAACTACCTTGGTGTAATTACTCCTACTCAGAAAAAAATTAATTTCCTTCAATACAATATTGTGATCCACATCAAGTATTGTTGCCTGCTCCCTTCCTTTGGCATCGCTTCTTGGAATACTTTTGTAAGCACGCGGAGTTAAATATACAGTAGCAGGTAATCTTCCATATTGTTCCATTTTCCCTTTTTGATAAGCGGTGATATTTACCTCATTTAACAAGGTAACATTGCTTGGAGAAAGGCTAATCACTAAATTTGATACACGAAGATCTTTTAATGATTTTCTTACAGAATTGTATCCTATAGTAGTAAATACAACCGTATCTAAATCCGTAATCGAAGTCTCAGCTATTACAAAACTGAAATTCCCTAACGAATCTGCCACTGTACCAAAAGGCTTATTTTTAACCCCAACTGATGTATATGCTATTGGAAGGCTAGTTTTTTTATCACTAATGCTTCCTTTTATAATAATAGTTTGAGCATTGATGAGTAAAGGACTACAAATTAAAATCGAAAATAATATTTTTGAGCATGTTTTTAGTAGAACCATTTGTTTTCAGACAATTAAGGGATTATGTGCGAACACAAATATAGCAAAGCAAAAAACCTTCTGTTTATTGCCAGTTGTTAAAACATGTTAAAGCTGTTATCGGCTAAACTCACAGCCGCAACTACTAAACTCACAACAGCATTATTAATAAGTGAGATTAGTAATATTTTTGACTAAAATGGTCAATTTGTTGACGAAAACAAATATTATATTCGAGGATTATTAGCGTGAAAAATAATGCGTTTCAATTATAAAAAATATATTTTATTGGTAGTGTGTGCATTCGTTGGTTTCATTACTGCTAATGCAAGGCAGCTATTGAGTCCGCTTGTAGTTACGGGCACAGGTAATTATATAGACCAGCTAAAAGAGATAAAAAAGGGCAAAAAAATTTATATTTATACCGCTAGTGGATTTGTGAATATTAGAACTGCACATGATTTCCCCTATTTGTACTATCGAACATATTTCAAAGAAGACGCTAAAAAAAATATTCCAGCATTTGAACACGACGTTGATGAGTCGGCTACCTTAAATAATGGAACACAAGTATACCTCGATCTTCAAAAAGAATATTGCATAGAAGTTTTAGATAAAAATACAGATACGATAGTAAATTTCTATACAATCAAAAGGTTAAAAGTTCTTCCTACAGTAGAATTAATGCTGGTTAATGCAAACCATCAAAAAGTTAAACCAATAAATGTATTAACCAATTATACAGGAAAAATTACCATTGATGCAGGCGAAACTATTAGGATAAGCCATAAAAAAAATTCTTATTTCCAGAATTTAGAAGTAGAATACACCTTAATTAATTTAAAGACCAAAAAAGTAGAACGTAAAATAAGTAATCAGGAGTTTGGTCAAGTGAAATTGATGGACAATACACCCTATCAACTAAGTTTCAACTATGTTTTACAGCCAGAAAATACAGGTAATTATTACATCGAAGTAAGACCATACTGGTATAAATCTATGTTTACCTACGCTGCTATTTTACTTGTAGTAGCTGTGTTGTGTATATTAGCAGTTACTTATAATTTTAAAAGGAAAATAAAAATTTCTAAAGGAGAACAACAAAAATTAGAACAAGCTGCAATCAGGCTACAATCGTTGCTCAATCCTCATTTTACATTCAATGCCTTAAGTACCATACAAGGTTTAATGAATACGAATAGAATTGAGGAGGCGAACCACTATTTGGAAGAATTTAGCTCTTTATTACGAAAAACATTATCCAAAAGCCATCACATCTATAATAATTTAGATCAAGAATTAGAAATGATGCGAATGTATTTAGCTTTAGAAGCGCTTAGGTTTAACTTTGCCTGGAATATTGAAGTAGATGAGCGTATTAATCCATCGGATATTGAAATACCCACTTTATTATTGCAACCGATAATAGAAAATGCAATTAAACATGGGCTATCTAGATTGGGAGATAAAGGACAGTTATTAATAAGTTGCAAGCTAAACGGGCAAAATAATAACTTCATTATTTCGGTAAAAGATAATGGAACATGGGTAGATAAAAATGATAATGCAGGTTATGGTTTATCTTTAACTAAAGAAAGGATCCAAACCATTAACAAGCTAAAGACAGGTCAATCTATTGAGCTTACATTTGATACACAAATAGGAACAACTGCGATTTTAACCTTTAGAAATTGGATAAATTAAAATGATTACTGCACTACTTGTAGACGATGAACAGATTAACATTGACAATCTGCAGGCTTTATTGAGCCGCCATTGCCCAGAAATTGAAGTTGTAGGCATGGCCAATGATACAAACCATGCCGAAGAACTTATCCATATAGTTAATCCAGACGTGGTTTTCTTAGATATAGAAATGCCAGGAAAGAATGGTTTTGAACTTTTAAAATCGTTAAATGCCCCTAAGTTTGAAGTTGTTTTTGTTACCGCCTATGATTCTTATGCAATTATGGCCATTAAGTTTTCTGCGTTAGACTATCTTTTAAAACCAATAAATATTACCGAATTAAAAAATACAGTTAAAAGAATTGAACATTCTGTAAATGCAAAAAAGCAAAATCTTAGATTAGATAATCTCCTTAATTTATTAGATAAAAAACAAATAGATGATAACCAGCGTATAGCATTACCCACCTTAAAGGAAACATTTTTGGTTCCAGTTAAAGATATTGTAAGATGCGAATCGTCAAATAATTATACCACATTTTATTTAACCAATGGCTTAGCACATTTAATTTCGAGACCATTATATGAGTATGATGAATTGTTAGTGCCATATGGTTTTATTCGTTGTCATCAATCGCACTTGGTTAACAAAATACATGTTACAAGTTTACTAAATGAAGACTCAGGCTATTTAATCATAAGTTCTAGCAATTATAAAATACCCATTTCTAAACAACGAAAAAGTGCTGTAAAGGTAAGTCTTAAAATGTAGTACAGTTAATTGATTTTATCCTAACAAAGAATCATGCACCACTACTTTTTCCCAAAATTGGCTATACTTTTTAATGGCATCTAAATGTATCGGATGTTTTTCGTAGATATTTATGGCTGTTATATCTTTAAATGTGGCAACCAAATTATAACTGAATGAATTGTCAACAACATCACGTTGATTAGTAGAGGCAGACTTACCATATTTCATCGATTTAACTACAGGTATCTTCTTTAACAATTCGAAGAATCCTGCAAAATCTTTAATATCCTTATCACTAAGATCTTTCTTGAGCCAAAACAATACATAATGTGTAATTTCTTCTGTTTGGTCTATTTGCCTAGCGTTAACATCATTATTTAGCAATACAATTGATGTTCCCAGTGCTGTAGTTGCTATAAACTTTCTTCTTTTCATAATAATTTGATAAAGGATGGTAATGTACAATAATACAAAATGTATTTAATCATTTACGATAGGGTTTTGCATCAATTATTTTGTATTTTAAGCCAACCAAATACAAATCTTTATGGAACAAAATTCGATGTTAACATTGTTTTTGCCAATTGCATTAGGCATTATTATGCTTGGGCTCGGTTTAAGTTTGCGAGTTGATGATTTTAAGCGAGTTGTACTTTATCCGAAAGCAGTATTTATAGGTTTATTATGCCAGATGATATTGCTTCCCTTAATCTGCTTTGGTTTAACTATTTTATTTCAACTTCCTCCAGCTCTTGCAGTGGGCTTAATGTTATTGTCAGCTTCCCCGGGTGGTGCAACAGCCAACCTTTATAGCCATCTGGCAAAAGGTGATGTGGCATTAAACATCTCATTAACTGCAGTTAATAGTGTACTTACCTTATTTACCTTACCATTTATTGTTAATTTTTCTATCGAATATTTTATGCAAAGTGGGCTGGTTATCCCGATGCAGTTTAAAAAGATAGTCGAAGTTTTTGCGATAGTACTAATTCCTGTAGGCATCGGTATGTTAATTAATTACCTATCCCCAAACATTTCTAAAAAATTAGAAAAGCCAGTTAAAATAGTCTCAGCAATTTTCTTGGTATTAATTATTGTTGGAGCAATTGCTAAAGAAAAAGATCAATTTTTAGTCTATTTTGAGCAGGTTGGATTGGCATGTTTAGCCTTTAACGTATTCAGCATGGCCGTAGGTTATTTTGTGCCATCTCTATTAAAGGTGAATAAGAAACAAGCTATAGCCATTGGGATGGAAATCGGTATTCATAACGGAACATTGGCCATCTATATAGCATTGAATGTAATAGGTAATAGTTTGATGAGTATTCCGCCTGCTGTTTATGGCCTAATCATGTTTTTTACTGCTGCAATTTTTGGTTATTTGGTAAGCAGAAAGAAATAATTTTTATCCATAAAAAAAGAGGCTTTAAAGCCTCTTTTTTACCTTGTATAATCTGGTTCTACAGAATTGAATTTATTTTCAAGGTCTTGTTTGTAGCCTTTAGCTTTATCAATCCATTCTGGTGCTTTCTCTTGGAAATCATCAACGATAGATCTTCCTGTAATTTCGTCCTTTTTAGTAATATATTTAATTGCTCCGTATACTGCGGCACCAATTAATGCTGTTTTTAATAATCCCATAGGTTCTGTTTTTTATTTCTAGGTGAACAGCTATTTCATATAAAAGTTTTTGTTTTTTTGGATTAATTTATTTTTTGATACACCTTTTTACTATTACCTTTGGTTAGCATCATCCTGTTAGGCTCTGCATAATAACTTATAGCGGATTTTGATTTGGTATTAGCGTCCACAAAATAAAGTAATTTTCCTTCAGTATACCATTCTGCTTGCTGTACAGTACCTGGCTTGGCGCTATCTATAGTTACTCCATTAGTGCCACCAGCACTTTTCCCAGTCCATATTTGAGCAGAACCATTCTGGTTAAATTTAACAAAATAGTCTGTAGCAAAAGAAGAGTAGAACTGTCCGCTTCCACTACTAATTACCTCAGTATATCTCCAAGTTCCTATTAAGATTTGATTTCTACTTTTATTAATACTTAAGCTTGTAGTCCCATTTGATGCTTTGCTTGCAACTTCCTTTTTCATTAAAAGTTTAACCACTTGATTATTTTGTTCAGGTACGGCAAAAGCGAAATTGAGGTATTCTCCTTTTCTATCTGCTTCAAAGTTGTAGGTTTTACCAGTATCATCTTCAGTGATTTTACCAGTACAGGTTAGGCCTTTCATAGTTCCATTGATTTTAGCCTGCTGCCCATTCATTACAAAATTCCCACTTACATTTTCACCCTTAGTAAGTAAAGTTATTGCCATTAATGTTCCATTGATGGTTACGGAATAGTTTCCATCAAAAGTACTGGACTGTATTTTAGATGGTATTTTTTTATTCACAGGTATAACAACATCTTTTTTTGTTGAGGCAGGAGTTAATTTTTTAGGTTTAACAACATTTGCCGAGGGTTTTTGTGGTATTTCACTTTCGTTAATTGTACATCCGATTACAGAAAGTATGGCGATATAGAAAGGAATGATCATCATTTCACTCTTCATTTAATTGACTTTAATTCATCAAAAATCAATTATATAATTGGTTTTACCTATCCCCTTTTGGGTGATTATTACTATAGTATGCTCAAACAATACGGATTAATAGGCTGTTTTTTATTCTTATTGTGTTATATTACCATAATCAATTTATTGTTCACTTAAATTTTTACATGATGTTAAACATTTTAAAAAGAGTACTTATTGTTGCTGCCTTACCTATTTTAGCCAGTTGCGGTAATGCTGAAAAGAAAAAAGATACTGCAAACGCAATAGATTCTAATGCTAAAAAAGAATGTTATGTAGCTATAGATGGCGCTGATACAGCTTATTTAGATTTACGAGTAGCTGAGATAAAAGTTGATGGAGATTTATTAATTAAATATGCTGATAAAGCACATAATAAAGGTACTGTATCTGGTAAGTTTAGTGGAGATACACTATTTGTTGATTATACTTTTACTGTTGGAGAAGCTAAAACACCTATTTATAAAAATCCGTTAGCATTTCTAAAAAAGGATAAACAGTTGATCTTAGGAGTTGGTGTTATAGAAACAGCTTATGGCAGATCTTATTTCGTAAAAGATAAACCCATCAATTTCGAAAGAGGAAAATTTATATTTGAGTTAGGCAATTGCAAAGACAATTAAAGGTTACCCATCCAACTTTTCATAAGCCAATGATAGCTAACCAAAAGACTACCTTACAATTTAATCTTTTGGTTAGCTAATTAACTCAAGGGTTTTGTAAAATGTAAAATTTAGAGTTTAACATCCATGTTCAACCAGTTTTTGAGTTCCTCTCTTTCACTAAGCCCTTGGTGCATATAACTCCCAATAATACCACATGGATGAAAAGTCTTATGGTTTGCCCTATTGTTATTCCAAGTTGTATAAACTAAAGAAACAACTGCTATATATAAAATTCCACTTTGCAAATTGCATTCGAAAGTTTGTGCCCTACTCATACCCTGTCCTTTAACAATTGGGTCTAGATCCATCTTTTTTGTGGTCCATAAACCATTTCTTAAACAGAACATGCCTATTGTAAACTGAATTTGGCAATCATTGAACAATTTTGGAAATTTGACATTGGTAGAGACATCAAACTTGGCCAATTCGATTTTAATGCTTGAATTTGTAACGTTCAAACTAGGTTTAATGAGTAAATATCGATTTAGCAAAGAATTCAGATTAAAATCAAAATCATTTAACCTGCTAAAACTTTCTTCGTTAAACTGATAACTATCTGGTGATACCAAGTGCTGGTTGATGATGATCGATATGGCAGAATTCATTCTATTTACCATTGAACCATCATAAAACCCCATAACTGGTTCCCTAAAAGCTATTCTAATATGCTTAGCTAAGGGACTAATAATTTTACCAAATCTTGAAGCAGTTCTCTTTGTAGCGGCGGTTTGTTTAACATTCCCCTTACCAGGGTTCTGTTGTACTACAGTTACTGCACCATTTTTCCTAAAGCTAACATTCCCAATGCTACCTTTAAAGTTTTTTCCATCGTATATAGCCATTTTAATGCTTATCTTCTATTATGCTATCCAATAGGGAAGATTGGGGCTTGCATTACTGATCAAATACAGCTTATTAATTGAGCTATGCTATTAAAGTTACGACTAATCTCTAATAAAACCAAGTCTAGTCCGCATTTCTTTGGCAAAAGGCGGACTAGAGGCGGACTAGGTGCGGTTTAGGTTGGGCTCAATCGGGAATAGGTAATCATGTACGGATACAGTAGAAATGGATGATGACTAAGTTAATCAGTGCTGCCCATTAACTAGAGAAAATCGGTGCTGAAGTTTTTAAAATGTAGGAATAAATCGATAGTTATAAACACACATAAAAGTTAAAATTAGTTAAAGCCATAAGCGCTATACTTTATTTTATAAAAAAACATTTAGCTTGGTTTAATGAAAATCAACTACCGCATCTTGTTGCTGTTCATGCTGCTAACTTGTAAAACGGTAACAGCACAACAACGCTTTAATGGAAGTTTTGAAAGACTGGATTCAAACGGTAATCCAATAAATTGGGACTTAACTTATTACCAACAGAACAAGTTTGACATCAAAGTAGATAGCCTAGTTAAAAGGCAAGGCAAATACGCAATTTCGATTTCCGCTAATCCTAACGGACAAAGTAGTGCCATACGTTATTCATTAGACAAAAAATATGTAGGTAGAAGTTTAAAATTAATCGCAAGTATTAAAACAGAGGAGGTAACCGATGGTTATGCAGGGATATGGATTCGTGTGGATGGTGAAAATGATCAGTTGGAGGTAGACATGATGGAAAAACAAGGTTTGAAAGGCACGAACGACTGGAAAGATTACCTGATCGAAGTACCTTACGATGAAGGAAATGCCAAATCCATTCATGTTGGAGCTTTATTGTTTGGTAAGGGAAAGATGTGGGTGGATGACATGAGGCTTTATATGGATAACATTCCAATAGATCAGGTCAAAGAAGCCACCTTTCCAGCTTCCTTTGACATGAGCTATGAGCGATCTTCCAAAATAGACACCCTTCTAAATACTTCTTTAAACCTTAAGAAATTAACCTTATTAGGGCAGTATTGGGGTTTTCTAAAATACCATCATCCTGCGGTAGCAAAAGGAAATTACAATTGGGATGCAGAACTATTTAAGATTATACCTTTGGTTACAAAAGCAGCCGATGATAAAGAATTTTCGACGGTATTAGAAAAATGGGTTGATAATTTAGGAATGGTACCCAAATGCAAGGACTGTAAAATGAGCTATAAGTCAGATTCGATTACCCAAAGACCAGATTATGGCGACTTATTTAAAAATAATGTTTTTAGTACTACATTAAAGCAGAAGCTAAAGTTTATACTTAATAACAACAACCCAACAAATTATTATGTAAGTTTTCAAGGAAGAAGTGTTCCACGGTTTGATCATGAAAAGAATTACGACCATACCCTCTATCCTGATGCTGGCATTAGACTACTTGCCTTATATAGGTATTGGAATATTATTCAATATTTCTCTCCCAATAGGTACCTGATCACTGAAGATTGGAACAAAGTCTTACCGGCCCTACTTCCAGAATTTATGCAAGCAGAAAACAAAACTAAGTATGCCAATGCAATGGTTAAGCTCGTAAGTGCTATTCACGATTCGCATGGTTTTATTACCAGCGAGGCCCACTCCGATTTTCTTGGCAAATACAGACTTCCATTTCAAATTAAATATATTGAAGATCAAGTGGTCGTAACAGGTTTTTATAACGATAGCAACCAAGTAAAAGAGCACATCAAAATTGGGGACATCCTAGCAGGCATTAATGGTGAAAAAGTTACTGATCTTATTCAGAAATTTACACCCTATGTTTCGGCTTCTAATCCGGAGACCATAGGGAGAGAAATATGTAGCAATTACTTAACAAGAAGTAACAACCCCAATTTTAAACTGGAAATTATAAGAGATGGCAAAAGCATGTTGATTGATCAGCAAGCTGTAGACAATAGCAAAGTAGATGCCTATGCTTACGAATATGGTGCATTAAAAAAAGGCTATAAGCTCTTAAGTCCCCAGATCGGTTATATCGTTTGCAATGGATTTAGGGTGTCGGATTTAGATAGTATTCGAATGCAATTGGGAAATACAAAAGGAATTATTGTAGATATGAGAAGTTATCCCATCGACGAAATGTACGATACTTTGGGCAGTTATTTTAAATCAGACTCCAGTACTTTTGTAAAGTTCACTAACGGTTCCGTACAATATCCCGGTCTGTTTACTTATTCGCCATTAACGGGATCTGGGCAGAAGAATGAAGACTGTTACAAAGGTAAAGTAGTGGTTTTGGTAAATGAAATGACACAAAGTAATGCGGAATTTGTAACCATGGCCTTTCAATCTGCCCATCGAACTACCGTTATTGGAAGTGCAACTGCTGGTGCAGATGGTTCGGTTACTTCTATTACCTTACCAGGCAGGTTTAAAACATCCTTTACGGGAATTGGGGTTCATTATCCAGACGGCACCAATGCACAGCGGGTAGGGGTTAAAATTGACCATGTGGTTAAACCTACCATCCATGGAATTAAAAATGGCATTGATGAGGTTTTAGAAAAGGCAAAAGCACTGATTTTAGAAGACTAGCTCGGTAGGTATCGTACTAAAAGCCTCATCCTTCTGAAGCAGAAATAAAGCGGGTAAAACCAGATTTGAAGGTCTTGACGTTTATAACTAGCCTCTTTCAAGAGATACATGCTGTAAATCCTTTTTTAGTTAAAAAGTTAATAACTCATTAAAGGTTAATAAGTTCTGTAAACTTAAATTTCTTTTATAGGTTACGTCTATACATCAAAAACATGAATTATGAAAAAGTGTATTTATGTAGTAGAAGACAATATAAACCTACGTGAGGTTTTAGAATTCTTATTGGTTGAGGAAAAGTATCAGGTAAAAACTTGCCCAAGTATTAAAGATTTTTGGTTGCAAATGCAGCATCATCTCCCAGATATGGTAGTTCTTGATGTTTTATTGCCAGATGGAAATGGATTAGATATTTGCACCAAGTTAAAACAAAGTGCAAAAACACATAACATTCCAATAATGTTAATGTCTGCAAATAACTATTTGAATAAAATAAAATCGAAATGCAGTGCAGAAGCTTTTATAAATAAACCTTTTGATGTTAATGATTTTATTAAGAGAATAGAAAAATTTGCGCCTAATTATAAAGCTGTTTAAAGTGATGAGATATTAATGAAATTAACTGATTAGTAATAATTTATGGAACAGATATTGCATAATGTTATTTGAAATTAAATAAATGATTATTAAGTTTAATTTTTCTCTTTTAAGATAATCTACTTCTAAAAATTTATTGAGGTATTTGTGTTGCGATAACTACCTCTAAATCTAAAAATTTATGAACAGTCAGAAAATAGCAGAAGAATTAATAACCGCAAATCATAAACTATCTGTCCAGAATATGGAAATAGCTTTACGTGCTGCTGAGCTAATATTGGCAAATGAAGAGCTTAAGTTTCAATTTACAGAAAAAGAAAATCGGGCTTTTGAGTTAGTAATAGCCAATAAAAAGCTAATTGATCAGAATGAGGAGAAGGAAAACAGCGCTAAGGAATTATTAGTTGCTAATACAGAACTTGCTTTTCAAAATGAGGAAAAAGAAAAACGTTTAAACGAATTGGCTGCAGCAATTTTAGCATTGGCTGTACAAGATAAAGAGAAAGAAAAGAGCGCATTAGAATTAATAGCTATAAATACAGAATTAAAAAAAGCCGAAGCGTATCAAAAAGAGTACATCAAAGGATTGGAAGAAATGATCCATGTAATTTCTCATGAAGTTAGACATCCTATCTGCCAAATCATTGGAGTTTCCAATTTAGTATGCAACAAGAGTTCAAAAGACGAGATTAATACAGTAATCGGTTTTATTAAAAAGTCGGCTAATTCTTTAGATCTACTTACCTCAGATTTATCTAAATTGATAAGTAAGCTAAAGAATAAGGGATTAGCCGGCAAAATGAATAATCAAAACTCATCTATAACGCTAAATTAAAAATTTCTTAAACGAAGTATTCCAATTTTTGGATAAGATGATATGCTACTACTCCATTCTTACCTACTAAAATCCAAATCAAAAAGATCTAATTTCAATTAATTTCACTGATAATGAGGGAGTAAAATCAATTTATCAATATTTTATTGCAAATTATTGGACTAATAAATATTAATTTCTATATTTGCACCTCCTTAAACAAAAGGAATTGATTCCGTAGCTCAGCTGGTAGAGCATTACACTTTTAATGTAGTGGTCCTGGGTTCGAATCCCAGCGGGATCACAGAAGTTTTAAAACCTTTCAGAAATGAAAGGTTTTTTTGGTTAATAGCCCTCCCGATGGGGTTCGAACAGAAGCGCTGGCCTGGGTTCGATTTGCAAAGGCTCAGGGTTGAGTGCGGGACTTGTAGGGCTGAGCCAATCCCAGCGGGATCACTTAAGGAGACGATCAAATTTGATTGTCTCCTTTTTTATTTTCACCAATCATCTGTTGTTCAGTAGTTTGATTCTAAGTTTTAAAAGATTGATTTGGTTCTACATTTAGCACCTAAATAGTAACCATTTTGCATATTAGCGATTAGGAAAACACCAACGTATCCAAGTTATAATTGAATGTTCGAAATCCCCTTCCTATTGTTAGTCATAATAGGCATGTTGCGCACTTGATCAACATCGCTATCAATTTTTAAGTATCACCTTCAGTTTCTCTTCCATTTCCTTTTGCGGCTTAAACTTTCCCGATTCCCAGCCTCCTACCGAATCCCCGTCAACCTTAAAGTATTTTTCCGAATTGCTTTTGGCTGAGGCCATTGTTGTGCCGGTATGCTTTCAATTCCCAAGGTAGAGAATTCATATCCAGCTTGTTGGGTAGATATCCCAAAAAACTGATTATTTGAGGTAAGGATTTAATCTGGGGCACGTTTCTATTTTTTCCAGTTTGTAATGCAATCTTCCGTGACCCCACAAATCTTCGCTAAGTCTTTCTGAAGTAGTTTCAGCTCCAATCGTTTCTTTCTTATGTGGTCCCTAAGGGTGATGGGGTTTTCCGGTTTTGCTCTCAAAACGCGAACAAGGCAACGCATGTATGTCGTTTTGCATGAAGCTGTTTCAATGCAGAGAAGCTATTCTAGATTCAATAAAATTACAAATAAATCGCTTGAAACGTTGCGTTAGCAAGTTTTTCTACTAAGCTAGCCTGGAAAATTCGATACCAAGTGACAGCAATTAATTTCAGAAACAAAGCATTCAGAAATAAGTAGAATAAAACGATAATTAAACCAACTTCTTTTTGTTAGGTTGCCGATTTATGCATTCAAATCTTGTAGTTTATGGAGAGGTTGTATCATAATTCAATTCAGCCCCGAATTTGCCAAACAGTATTTTGTTTTCAGTAAATTTAAACAGGTTGCTCACTGATCAATTTTTTATGGCTTGTGCCCCAAACTTCTAATTCCATGATAACTGACTTCAATGCGTACCCAATTTCTGTCAGCTCATATTCTACACGTGGCGGTACTTCTGCATAAACAGTCCGGCTGATTATTTTATGCTCTTCGAGCTTGCGCAGTTGCAAGGTCAACATCCTTTCAGTAATACCAGGTAATTTCTTCTTTAGTTCTCCAAATCTAAGTTTGCCACTTAATAACCATGAACATATTACCAATGTCCATTGTCCGCCGATGATATTTGAGGCGTATGCTTCCGAACATTCATCGCTCAGAGCAAGCTTATTTGAGAAGTTGGTCGAGGTTTGCTTGATCTCACTCATTACTTACATTATTTATAGTACCTAACAATTAGCTGGCAATATACGGAACTTCATGTACAGCCCTAACTTTGTCTTCAAAAAATGAGTAATTGGTTATATAGTTTAAAAATTTCAATATGGAATCACAGAAAAAACGAATCTTAATTGTGGGCGGTTATGGAATGGTTGGAAGTAACATCGCACGACTAATCAGAAAGGTTGATCATCGTATCGAACTTATTCTTGCAGGTAGAAATCCGCAAAATGGAATATCCTTAGCGAAAGATCTAAAACATTCAGAAACAGCTTATATCAATCTTGAAGAAGGCTTCAATTTAAGTCACTTTCAGAAAATTGATCTGATTATATCAGCAGTGGATGATCATAGTAATATAGTAAGAGAAACTGCGATCTTAAATGGCATTGCGTGTATTGCTGTAAGCGAATTAGCTGATCAAATTTCTCCCACGGCATTTCTAGGTCTGCACAAAACGATTGTTGCGCCAGTTGTATACGCTGGTCACTGGCAAGCAGGAATATTAACCCTTGTGGTTAAACAACTAGCGAATAAATTCAGCCATATAAAAACTATCGAACTTGCCGGGCTATTTGACCCAAAGGATAGCGTTGGGCCGCTAGTTGCAAAGGAAGTCAGTAGTTTTGTTGGTGACGCTCTGATCCGAAAAGAGGGAAATTGGCTATCATTACAAGCAAAACAAAACCCGAGAACTATTGATTTGCACAATCATTCATCAGCAATTGGTTACCCACTCAGCACGCTGGATGTTCCGAGTATAGCCGCTTTTACGAGTGCGAAAAATATTCGGTTTGACTTTATCATAGGGGAATCAATGGGGAGTAATAAAGGACTGGAAGCTTCGCATGATTTATACATTACTATGGAAGGCACCCTACTATCCGGCGAAAAAAGAAAACTCAGCACTATCGTATCCGGCCCGAGAGGAAATTCCCATCTAACAGCTATTGGCGTATACTTGATTGCAGAAAAAATATTAGGTCTTAATGGACAGTCTGAACATAGGATTGGAGGTTTATACCTTCCAGAAACTATTGTCCCAAGTCATGATATCACTAACCGCTTAAAAGAATTTGGAATCGAAATAATTGAGGAAACCTTGAAAAGTTTGTAGAACCTAATCATTAAAATAATATTGTGAAAAAACTAACATTAACAACATCCATCTTACTGTCGCTCGGTATCGAAATCATAGCACAACCGGTAAGTTACCTTCCTAATCAAAACAAAATACGAACCATTGATCTTTATAATTCCAATACTGCCAACGTAATTTATAACGGAGAGCGCTTAGCTCTAAAATTATATGGAAGCACGCCAAATTCAAGCATTACTGAATCTATTCACATTCAAAAACAAACAAAAATGAAAAACGCAACGATATTACACAAAGCCAACGAATTCGTTAAAAAGGGAAACTATGAAAGTTTTCTAGCCTATTGTACACAGGATACCAAATGGGTTTTTGTAGGCGAACGTATCCTTAAGGGTAGAGATAAGGTACGAGAGTATATGAAAGAATTCTATTTGGAACCGCCTGTGTTTACCGTCGAAAACACCATTGAGGATGGTAGCTATGTAACCGTGACGGGTGAAATCACCTTGAAGGATTCAAATGGGACCTATAACCACTATGATTATTGCGACGTCTGGCGCTTCGAAAATGGAAAAATCGCAGAATTGAAAGCTTTTGTCATAGAAAAGAAATCTTGAACCGGAGATTGTTATAGTAGTTTGAGTTAATCATCCTAAACTTTTTCTTTGTTCCATGCTGCTATGTAAGCTAACAATGGGCAGAGGCTTTCCCCATATTCTGTCAGTGCATACTCCACCTTCCGTGGAAGCTCCCTGTACTGTTTCCTGCTAATTAATCCATCAGCTTCAAGTTCTCTTAATTGTTCGGTTAGTACTTTTCTTGATATAGAGGGTACCCGAACATTAATTTCCCCAAAACGCCTGGCATGCTTGGAAAGCACATGCAAAATAATCACTTTCCAACGTCCGCCGATCAGCGCTATCGTTTCTATAGCAGGACAGTAGGTATGATTTAAGTTATTTTCCATTTGTTACTTTAAGGTTACCACTTTTTATTTTGTTAACAACGAGATAAGGTATTTTATAGCATCGATTTCAGTTTCTTTGCCTAACAAAAGTAATTGATTATTTATCTTAAAACAAAAACTATGATTTTAGTAACAGGTGCGACTGGTAATTTAGGCAAGGCCACCATTAATTCTTTATTGAATAAAGGCATACTCGCAAACAATATTGCAGCCTTAGTAAGAGATGAATCCAAATCGGCAGAATTTAAATCAAAAGGCATCCAGGTGAGGATTGGCGACTATCAGAATTTTGATTCTTTAAAAAGTTCCTTCGAAGATGTTGACAAACTACTGTTGATATCTTCTTCATCGGAAATAGCTCAAAGGTTTGAGCAACATAAAAACGTAATTAATGCTGCCAAGGTAGCTGACGTTAATCATATCATTTATACCAGTTTTGACATGAAAGATCTGCGTCGAAGTATGATGGTCGAAGATGTTCAATACCATGCAGACACAAGTGATTATCTAAAACAGATAGTTTTACCTTATACTTTGATGGATAATACACTGTATGCTGATATGATTCCTGTAATTTGTGGGAAAAATATATTAAAGAACGGGATCTCCATTCCGGCAGGAGCTGGCAAAGTGCCCTTTTTGCCAATAACAGCAATGGCTGAAGCTTTAGCTATTGTACTGACTACTCCAGGCCACGAAAATAAGGAATATGTCATTGCTGCAGAGAACGCTTTCTCCTTCTCTGAGATTGCTGACATCATATCAGAAATCACGGGGACAACAGTAGCTTATAACCAAACAGACATACCGTCATATGTTGCGCAGCTGGTACAGCAAGGGGTTCCTGACGATGATGCAGCGTATCTATCAAGGTTCGCTGGAGCGATAGCCAAAGGAGAGTTCGAAACCACCAAAAGCGATGTAAAACAATTACTAGGCAGAAGTCCGATTTCTTTAAAAGATTTTTTAAAAAGCATATACGGTAAATAGATCAAAGGAGCTTACATTATAGAATTAGCATCCAGGCTGGGAATTCACCGGATCTGGATGTCATTAATGATCTCTTAGAAAGATCAATTCAGATCGTTACCATTAACTTTTATACCTATCATAATTTCAAGTTACAATATGATTAACTGTTTAGGAGCTTTTGGAAAAACCAGGGCAAACGAATGATGATTATTCTACCAGTACTTTTAAGTTCGATTATATTAATGGCTCCATCGAAAATTCCTTTGATAAATTACCAAAAGAAACTGACCTTTTAAAATCTATGGGAATCCGGCAACATATTGCTGATATAGTTGAAGGAGGGAGAAAAGCATTCATAATGCGAGAGAAAAACTATAGATTTCATTAATGCTGCAATGAACTGTCTAATAGCAAAAAGTAGTAATTAACATTTGGGCAAAGCAGCTTTAAAACATACTAATGCGGTTCGAACAATATGGTTATCGTTTCGGTTATCTATTTATAAAAAATGATGCTTAGCGCCATTTTAGCGTATAATTTTTTATTATCAAGCTGAACCTCCCCTCCTATATGTATACCGTCACCTTCACTCATGTTAACCGTATTAGATCATTGTCTAACTTTTTTCTGCAGACCATATATTTAAATAGGAAAATACGATAAAAGGCTAGCATTCCTTATCCCGCTGTCTCACCCAAACGAAAAACAAAAATAGCCCTGTAAATGTTATCTGATGAATGCTACCCAATTTAAATGTCTAGATTAACATAAATGGCCTCAGAAAATTCAAAAACTACAGATTTGGCTAAACATGTGCTGAGCAAGTTGGAACATAGCAGATCCTCATTTGCCGTACCACCGCTGAAGGTTTTGGAAGACCTTTTTGAATGCCTGTTTTATGCCAGTATGAGGACTGAGGAGAGCGAACACATCAAGGTCGCACTTACCCTTATCGATCCATTAAACCCTGACCCAAATCCACCAAGAAAAATCGTTTCGGAAAGGTGGAGCTGTGTGGAGTTCAATCAGCGCATACCATTAGACATCAAGTCTCTTGTGAAGCTTTCCAAGGCTGCAGATCCAGCGGGTTCTTCAATTGCTATTTATTACAACGAAAGTGGGCAACTGTTTATTTGGGGACTGATCGATCAGGCGATGCACTATCAGAGCTTTCTGAACTATGAGTCAGAATCTGGTTCTGAACAGCCAGGGCTTTTTCAGGTATTCATCAATGACATTGGTACGCTGAATGTGCTGTTTGATTACGAAATGCTGGCAACCCTCAAGCAGAACGTGCTAGTACCGAGGTATCCAGATGTTTTTACCATAGGACCGATCTCTAAGGTACTAAGAAAGAATGCCGAACCACTAAAAGCTGAAGTCCGAAAATTCATCGAAACCGAACATACAGATGAAAGCTTTAGTGATTGGGATGGCTTTGTGGACAGTTTATGGATACAAACACTTTCAAGGCTTTTACTAAAGATACAGGGATACCGACATGGAGGTGCACTAGTCATCACCGACAATCTGGCTGACCTGGACATTAAATACAATATCCATTATCGTCGGCTCTCCATTGCAATATGCAATTATGCAAAACAATCAATCAACAGCTATCTATCCGAATCCAAGATCGAACAGCGACTGGGAATAGGAAAGCAGACCATTACCAAAAACCAATACCTGTCCGAATCCCACTCATATCACACCAAGCTGGAAGTAGCAAACGAAATCAAGGGTGCCGTTAGCTTTCTAGCCTCACAGACCTGCGTTGATGGAGTTCTGTTATTTGAAAGGGATATGGTGGCAAAAGGATTTGGGGCAGTGATCAGAACCAAAAAGATGCCTCGGAAAATATTCATATCGCCAACAGCCACCGCCACTACAAAATCACTTGAGGAGGCAGACCCAAAACATTTCGGAACCCGTCACCGCTCTATGATATCCTTCTGTTGGACTCACCATGGAAGCCTTGGTCTTGTGATTTCACAAGACGGAGAAATCCGTGCATTCTTAAAGGTCGAGGACAGGCTAATTATGTGGGAAAACATCAAGACCCAGCAGTTCATCAAAAGCAGGAAACTCAAAGCCCGGCCTTAGCTATCAAACTAGTCGTTTCCAATGAATATTTTCTTTTGTGCCAGCTCTCCATATCTTGCTCATCTGCAACAGGTCGCTCATTCAAAAGTTCCTAACGTGTATTATACTGCAGGTTCACGTACTAGAAACAACGATACATGCGCTTGATACCAGATACTGTAAAATCAGCTGAGCTAAAAATATGCTCAAGTAGAAGCGAAGAAAAAAATATCGCTCCATTAAGCTGTTGAAAAATCTACGGTCTCTTGGGATCAAGCAGGCCCACACCTTAAAAAGGCGCATGGCATAGCTCTATTCCACACTTTCAAATCCACCTAATAATTACAAAAAGGTCTCATTCCCTTTCCGTATCTGGTATAAGAAGCTTTTCCTTAACTCATAACTTTGATCTGGGACTTGCTACAGACCTTGTGGCACTTGATGATTAAAATGATGCCTAACATTGAACTGACTTGAGCATTGTATCGAAGGGATATATCATCTTCCACCAAAAAATTAATGGTAATTGTTAAGCTTTTTAAAACCATATTATCGCTTCAATCGTTTATCTCAAAAATATTTTTATTTGAATACTACATCACATACAAATCAGCAGTTAGACCCGCAATTTCTTAGTTCAGATATACTGAACAAAGTTTTGGATGCCAGTGTAACAGGCATCGTAATTACCGATAACTTTCTGCCTGACAATCCCATCATCTACTGTAATCCAGCATTTGAGCAAATTTCGGGCTATAGCAGAAACGAGATCATCGGGCACAACTGCCGTTTCCTACAGGGGAAGGATCGTAGGCAGGATGAACGAAAAGTAATCTCAGATGCGATTGCCCGGGGAGAATCGTGCAATGTTGAGATCAGGAACTATACAAAGGAAGGGAAACTGTTCTGGAACGAACTTTACATCTCCGCAGTCAAAGACAACAATGGCAGGGTCACTAATTTCATCGGTATCCAAAACGACGTGACAAAACGCAAGAAATCTCAGCTGGAATTAGAGCTTAACCAGCAGGAAACCGAGAAGAAAGTAGAAGAGCGTACCAGAATGCTTAGGGAAAGCCAGGAATACCTGAGCAGTATTGTTGAGACCATCCGTGAAAGCCTGATTGTGATGGACAGGGACTACAGAGTGCTTAGCGCCAACAACCATTTCTTGAATACCTTCAAGGTTTCAATCAATGAAACAAAGGGAAAGTTGCTGTATGATCTGGGCAACGGACAATGGAATATCCCAGAGTTGAGAAAAATGATGGAAGAAATTCTGCCCACCAACAATCCAGTTTTGGATTATGAGGTAGAACACGAATTTCCGCATATCGGTAAGAAATTGATGCTGCTCAATGCGCACCGGATAGAACTTGAGGGGCGTTACAAGGACTGGATTTTATTGGCAATTGAAGATATTACTGAACGTAGGGCTATACAACAACGCAAGGATGATTTCCTTTCAATTGCCAGCCATGAGCTGAAAACCCCACTTACCACAATCGTTGGATACATGCAGATGATGGATAGGATGATGCCCGAAAATGCTACAGATAAATTCAAGAAGATTGTAGATAAAACAGGGAAATATGTACGGAGGCTCAATCAGTTGTTAACAGAGTTGCTCGACGTTTCAAGGATCCAGACAGGTAATATTGAGCTTCATCGTGAGGAATTTGATTTCGATAGGATGATTGCAGAAACGGTTGAAGGTATAAGGACAGCTTCACCCAAACGAAACATTGAGTTGATAGGTAATATTAAAAGACCTTTTTTAGGGGACGAATCCCACCTGATCCAAGTTGTGTCCAATCTTCTCAGCAATGCTATTAAATATTCGCCAGAGGATAGTGATATCATTGTGCATGTTTCCAACATTAGCAACTTCATCAAGTTTTCGGTTACAGACCAGGGAATGGGGATCAGCGAAGAGGAACAGTCCAAAATATTTGAACGTTTTTATCGCGTTGGGGAGGTACAGCGCCATTATCCAGGGATGGGTATAGGTCTTTACATATGCCAACAGATCATCCAAAACCACGGTGGTACGATCTGGGTGGAGAGCCAAAAAAATACGGGTTCTACCTTTAGTTTTACACTTCCATTTATGAACACCACTAACTAATATTATGAAAAATAAAAAGATATTGGTTTGTGATGACGACCAGGGCATTTTGGAAATGTTGGAACTTTTGCTAGATGATGATGGATACCAGGTGGTACTTGAACCCAATAGCGTAAATGCGATAAGGACAATAGAAAAGGAACATCCAGACCTCATTCTACTTGACATTTGGATGCCAGTTATTTCAGGAGACCAGATATTGAGGGCATTGAAGGCTGACCAGCAAAAGAGTCATATACCTGTGCTAATGTATTCGGCAAGTACAGATGGAAGTACAATAGCGCAGAACTCAGGTGCAGATGCATTTCTGTCCAAGCCGTTCGACCTGACCGAGCTGTTATCAGAAATCGAATCCCTATTGCTAGAAAGTGATCACGCTAAGCGCCAAAAATAAAATTATGTTACTGAAAAAGAACATCCCATTTTCCGATATATTCAAAAAATTAAGGATAGAACTTTTAGATATGCTGATCGGCCTCGTAATCTATTATCTCACTTCTACCTTCCGGAACATTATACCTGAAATACTTATGGGTATACCCGCTTTCCTGGGTATTACAATTTCGTTAGTACTCTCCTTCAAGCTCTACCAGTCTACAACAGGTGGTGAGAGACGCAGCATTTTTCCTCCTCAAAAAAACGGCAATCCATATGAGGAACCCCTTCAGCAACCTCCAACTAATACCCCAATGAATGCGATAGGCAATACCATCGAAATCAACATCAGGCAATTACTTGGAGAAACTCAGGTCTCGAAGCCGATGAGTTCAAATACCTTTTACATGCTATGATCCGTTATAAAAATAATGCGTAACAGATGTGGATCATATTAGCATTCTCAAAAGTTTTAACATCAACTACCATAATACATTTTTTTATCTTTGAACGCTTTCTTCTCCTACAGAATGCTTGACAACTATTTATAAACAGAAAGTTTGAACAAAAATATACAGTTACCATTCAATGAGCAGCAAAGGCTCGCCTCCCTAGATTCATACAAGATACTTGACACTGCTCCCGAAACAGATTTTGAGGACATCGCCCTGCTCGCTTCCGAGATCTGCGGAACCCCGATTGCACTGGTTACACTGGTGGACCAGACCAGACAATGGTTCAAAAGCAGGATTGGATTGGACGTAACCGAAACACCAAGGGAGTATGCCTTCTGTGCCCATACCATTTTAGACCAATCTGGCCTGATGCAGGTGAGCGATGCACGCAACGACCACCGGTTTGCCACAAACCCATTGGTTACATCTGATCCGAACATTGTATTTTATGCAGGCATTACCCTTTTAAGCCATGATGGATTTCCACTTGGTACGCTCTGCGTTATCGACAGGGTGCCAAGAGAGCTGAGCAACAGACAACTAAGTGCCCTAAGAACACTTGCCAAACAGGTGATGGCACAGATGGACCTCAGAAAGCAAATATCTTCCCTTGAAATGGCGAACAATCAGCTATCTGAAACAAACGAATTCATGCAGCGATTTGCAACTTCGGCTGCCCACGATATCAAGAACCCATTAAGTAGCATCTCCATGAGTGCGGAAATGTTATCGAAGCATTTAGAAAATACTGGAGACGAAAGAGGAATTAGGCTGGCGAGAACCAACCTCTCCTCTACCAAGCAATTGGGCAAACTTGTAAATGATATGCTGGAATACTCCTTGAGGCCAGAGGTGCTCACCGTAAATCAAACAAAGATATCGACCTTAAAATTCCTAGGGAACACCGTTTCAATGATTACAATGCCTGAAAATGTCGAAATCTCGTTCCCCCCGCATGACGCTGAAATTTATTCCTCAGAAATCGCACTCCAGCAGATATTCATTAATCTGCTCACCAATGCGATACGGTATAATGATAAGGAGGTGTGCCGAATAACGATCGGCTGCTCAGTTGATGCTGAACAAACAACGTTCACGGTGTCAGATAATGGCATTGGCATCAATCGCGATGAACTGGAAAGGATCTTTGATAAGAACGTAACACTCAATAGTGCTGACCGTTTCAGCCAGAGCGGAACGGGTATCGGGCTGTTCACGGTAAAATTCCTTATTGAAAAACTTGGTGGGAGTATAAGGGTAGAATCAGAACCCGGCAAGTTCAGCCGATTTATATTTACTATCACTAACAGCAAAATTAGATAATGCTGAACAACTATTTTTTACTCGCTGAGGATAGAACTAAAATGTGCTCTCTCGGCTAAGGTACTGGTAAATATGGGCGACTATTTAACCTTACCGTTTAATCAATTTCAAATCCGAATAGTAGCAATTTTACTTTATCTCGAAATGGTTGTAAAATTTCCCCTACTAACAAGTTAATACAATATTTCCGCTAACACCATAGTTACGGGAAGCTATTCTCATTAAAAGTTGTTCTGGCCAGGTTGAGATAAATAAAGGATTTAATCCAACAAAAATTATCAAAAAAAATTGGTTCTGCAGCCAAATGGCCAATTGCAAATTGAGATGTTACAACTCACCATTAAACTACAGAATGTCTTTAGATTTCGTTCATACTTTTGGTATATGAAGATTTTAACGATCGATAACTATTTAGACAACCACTATATCCACCGTAGCAACTGGTTAAGAGCGGCTGTGTTGGGGGCAAATGACGGCATCATTTCTATTTCAAGTCTTGCCATAGGGAAGCCTACTTCCATCGCCCTGATGAATTAAAATCGGAATTCCTACAAGTGGGACTTTCACACTTGAACACTTATGCTGTGGAAGGCATGACATGGTTGGATAAAAACTATTTCCAACACCTTGCAGATCCACATAAAAGAGCGCACCTAATGGAGCTTTTGGCAATAACCGAAAACGATGATTACCTCTTACCATTCAGTCCACATATGATGATCGCAGTAAAAAAAACAGCTTATGAAAGATAGATATTACCATGCTCTGCTCAAAAACAATGGAGGTTGCAATGAAATCGAACTGGGTGAAAAAATGGGTCTTGATGAAGATGAAACACGCAGGATATTGGCACAATTGCTTTCCGAGTATAAAATAGAACATATCGAAAACGGCTATTGTGAATACCATCAGCTAATATCTAGGAGAGCGAAACCAAAAAATAAATAGGGCCATTGCCGAATATTAAAATACCTATTACTTATAGAGTATCAAAATTTAGAACGACATGCTCCGGACTTTGGAAATCCCAAAGTCCGTTATCAGTTATTACTAGCTCCGATGCAACAGTCCGGTTGCCTGAGCTAACCTGCAAGCCTCCATGGCATTATCCACATTTAGCTTTTGAAAAATATTCTGCCTATGCCTGTTCACGGTATGTAGACTCAGCGATAGCCTCTCTGCAATCTCTTTGCTCCTAAGGCCAATATTAATCATGTAAAGTATCTGAATTTCCCTTGCCGATAGCATATCCTCAAAGCTTCCATGTTCACTGCCTAAGATCGCTCCCGTAGCCGTGTTGATGATCAGACCATCAGGCACATCAAATCCCGGATAGTTATAAACGATGTCGTAAAGACATAGTGCCAGAGATACATTTCCATCACTAGTGCTGCTCAAATAAATCAATCTGTGTTTGATCGATACATATTTGCCCTTTTGGTTTTTGATCCGCAATTTGGTGATCAGGCTATAGTTGGTCCTTTCTGTAAGATCTATTGATTTAAGCAATTGGGAAAAACTGAACTCCAACCTATATTTTTTCTGAAGGTCATCGGGGTGGACCCTGCTTAAAAGTTCATCCTCCCAAATCGAGTTGATTTCGGTCGATATTGGTTCAAAACCGATCTGATCGGCAACACCACCAAGATATAAATAACTTTTCCTACCCTCAAGGTCGCTGAGCACACTTATCGTGTTTTCGAGCCTGGCATAGAGCTGTGCAATCACCTTCGCATCTTTCAGCTCAATCCGATCTCCAGAGAAACTCGAAAAATGCTGCGAAAAAAGTTTGATATCCAGCTTATCTCTGATATCAGTTGTAGATGGATGGTTATTTTTAGCCATTTGGCATGGGTTTGTAAGCTGTAAATTTGGCTCACAAATGTAAGCTTTTGACTATCACAAAAAAGATGAAAAAAATATTAATAGCAATCGGCCTTTTGCTGGCCACAAACAGCCTTATGGCCCAGCAGCTTGAAAAAATGCAATGGTACAACGAACCGCAAAAATGGCAGATCAAAGACAATGCGCTACTCATACAGGTCACTCCGAAAAGCGACTACTGGCGCATATCGCACTATGGTTTCACGGTAGATGATGCCCCTTTCTATTACGGAACCTATGGCGGAGAATTTGAGGCAAAGGTAAAACTGACTGGGGACTATAAAGTAAGGTTTGACCAGATGGGCCTGATGATCAGGATCGATCAGAAAAACTACATCAAGACCGGCGTAGAGTTCGTGGACGGCAAGTTCAACATCAGTACCGTTGTGACCAACCAGAAGAGCGACTGGAGCGTAAGCCCGCTGGATAAAGTACCTCCTTTTGTCTGGATCAAGGCAATCAGAAGACTCGATGCCATAGAAATATATTATTCTTTGGACGACAAGAACTACGTGATGACAAGAAATGCCCCATTGGCAGACAACACCCCTGTAATGGTCGGACTGATGGCCGCCTGTCCGGACGGTAATGGTTTCGAGGCAAAATTCGAGCATTTTTCGGTTAAGCACCTTCCAGACCAAAGACGGCTGGAATGGCTGAAGGCCCACCAATAATAGCTGATAATACTCAAAGTGTTCGTTGGTTAATGGTTGGATAATTTGTTGACCAAAGGAAAACTGACAACTGGTTTTCAGGAAAAATTATTAAAAATAAGTAAACTACAAGATGAATCTCAGTACTATATTGTTGGTCTAATATCCAACAACTCTAACGCACAGCTTCACTTTTCTAAGCCATTTAAAGAATGTAAGCAAACTGGTAGTTTTACGCATTACGACCTAAAAAACAAAAAATTGATATCAAGTGATTTAAAAGATAGCCAAAAGCCCAGCCTGCCTACTTGTTTCCCTAAAACATCAAAAATTATGACGCTTTTTTCTATTGATGAAATCTTATTAGATATATTCAAATCCATATTTGTGCTAGCTAATTACACTAAATAATCACTATATTTTATTCAATAACAAATTGTTCTTTCAAACCTAGTCAAATCATACCAAAATAATTGTTACCAATTTGGTGCCCTCTTTGAAATGACGATAATATAATTTTCTCAACTTGCTCATTTAGTACCAATTGGATTAATAAGTCATTATCCCAGCGAGATCACATCAAAGACTATCAAAATGTAAAACATCCTGCAATCGCACGATTAGCAGGGTTTTTACTTTTAGGGAAGTGCCTAAATTCGCACGAAATCGCATGTAAAATGTGCGTCATTCTGCGCATCGTTCTTTATACTATAAAACTCCCTAAATTTGCATTAACACACTGGTATTCATATAGTTTAATAGATAAAAATGTGGTATGAGTAAGACTACAAAGCTATTTTTACATCGTTAATTAATTGCTTTTAATGGCGATGTAGCTGTTGCCCGAAAGTCGGGCTCGGGTTGTTTAACCTTAATGTTATCGTTATGAAAACCAATTTTAGCGTGCTTTTCTTTTTAAAAAAGCCAAAGAACTACAAAAGGTGGTGTTTACTTTATTTTTTTAAGAATGCATAAACAAATTAGAGTTGGTATTATGACATCATTTGTGCTAATTAGCCATTACTTTACCTCCAAAAAAGCCTCACCATAGCAGACTTTGTCGTTAGTAATTCCCTGTAGTATGATGCGATACTCCCCACTCAGGTCTGCAGTTCTGAAAGAAATTTCGGCATTACCATTTAGGTCGGTCAATATTGCAGAATCCCAAAATAGCGTGGTTAGATACTGTAAACTAACAGATGACTGATCAAGGCCGTAAAAGGTACTTTCAAGATTGATACCCTTGACCAGAGTTACATATTTCTTAACCGATGTTTCACAGCCTGTGTAATAAACAGGCTCAACCTTAAACGCATTGTTTTCTCCATTTAGATCTGTCCTTTTTTTGTACTGTTTGCCTACAATCGGTTGGTATCTCTTTTGGGAGTACGGATAGTTCAGGTAGTCAAATTCATCTACCCAATCTCCACAATCATTTACTCCTGGCACACCTTTATAAGATGTTGACCTTCTTGAGCCACCCTTTATCGTTACAGTACTGAGCTCAAAAACCCTGTCGGCTAAATCGGGCAATTTTATAGGCACATTTTCCAGTTCTGTCAGAGTTTCAGGACTCAATATATGCTCCTTTGCAAGCAAAATCCCCGTACTTAACAAGGTGTCTAGAACATCGATCTGATAGCTTGAGCTCTTGTTTCCGCTTACCATAAAGGATATCTTTTTACCATAAGTAGTGAGTAATCTGTCCACATCGATCTGTTGCCTTCCTTTGTTATTGGTACTGAGCACCTGCAATCCATTGTTACCAAACATGATAATATCTACCGATCTGTCAATCGACCTGCCGCTATATTTAACATTGAGTACAAGTGGCTGCGGTGAATGCACAATGATATTACTCAATGACTGTGGATACACATCTACAATTTTTCTGTGATTACCATTCAGGCGTGTAACATGTGCAACCGAAACTGAAAACAATCCCTGTAATGGTCTTCCTGAAGAATCGCTGAGCTTAATCTTCATTTTCGCCATCTCCCTTTTTTCATACACCTGTTTGTCGGTCAAAAGTTGAGCCCGTACACCCTTTAAAACTTTATCACCATTTTCGAGAACAGATTTTGGATCATTCCTCTTTAAATCTGAATTTGGACGTCTACCAAGATAAACATTAGCTGTGAAGAGTGCTACAGGTTTGAGCGGGGGTTTCAGAATATCGGTGTAGGCAATAAGTTTATATAAGCCAGGACGGATACTATCTGGCAGGATCAGTTTACCCGAGCTGAGACCATTTCGTATTTGATATTTCTCGGAGATCAACAATTGGCCGCTGTCCGCTCTAGAAAGCACGATACTGAGTACTTTATGCTGAACAAGCTCCTCTGTATGATGGCCAAATACATATGCACTAAGCCAAATGGTCTCATTAGCTAAATATATATCCTTATCGGTATGAACAAACAATCTGCCATCACTTGGTTTAGATTCCATCTGTTGTGCGGAAGATCCCAATGCAAAAAAAATCAGAAGCTGACATAAGAGCACCCTACTCATCTCTCGGAATTTTACCATTATCTATCTTTTCCCTGAGCTTATCACAAAGTGCCCTTGTATTTTCATTTGGAGCGAGGGAATAAGTATATTTCGCCCATATCAACGCATCATTCAGGCTCTTATCCTCTGGTTCCAATACATTCAAAAAAGACGAAGAGATTGTATACAGCAGTGAAGCAATCCCCAGGGAATATTGTCTTGCTGCGAATTTTTTATCCTCCTGAAAACCTACAACCTTTAAACTATCCCTTTTTCCGCTAAGGAAAGGCTCCCTTACTAGCTTGAACTGTTCAAGGTCCTTCTTTACAATCGTATCGGTAGGGATTTCTAACTGTTTGCGAGCAAGTGAATAACCGAGACGTTTGAGACGAACACCATCTTTGATGTCACTGAAATAGCGGAGCTTAAGGTTGTTGATGGAAGCCAGATGCTGGTTAGACAGAAAGGGCATAATAGTTTCTATCTCGTTCAAGTGTTTACCTGCATCATCAAGCCTTTTCTCTTTGATGGCTTTGGAAAAAGCGTAATACAGCAATTTACTGTACAAACGGTCTGATACCTCTCGTTTTTGGGCATTGCTGAGAAGATGTAATCGTGCTATCAAAATCGGAAGTGCATTTGAAACGGTACTGCCCATGTTCCGACCAAGAAACAGTATCTCGTCTGGTTTGTTGAAGGACGGTTGTGGCAAAATCTTTACATATTTATTCAATATCTGGCTGTTATCAAGACCAAGGGTAGTGCGTTTGACAAGGTAAGATTTCAGAAAATCAGGCTGTCGATCCCCCTTCTCGTATCTCGCCTTAAATTCGTCTAGCTTACCCCCTGCATTTCTTTTTTCGGACGCTCGTTTGCCCAATGCGATAAATGCAACTTGCGACTGATAGTCTCCGTCTCTATCGAGTACATTACCAGCATGGTCTAGGAAAAGATAGCATGGGTAGGATTTTACCGCATATTGGTTGGCAAGCTGGATACCCTGTCCTTTCTCGGCATTTAACCGGTAGTTGATAAAAAGCTTATTGTATAACTCCCCTACCTCCTGCAATGGGAATATGTCACTGTCCATCTGCTTGCATGGACCACACCAGTCTGTATAAACATCTACAAAAATCAATTTCTGTTGTTTTTCTGCCTCCTCGAGCACCTCCTCCCAAGAGCCCTTGAAGAACTCTATCCCTTTAGAAGGGATGGTCTGTGCATTGGCACTTATGGCAAAGCACAAGTAGATGATCAGGGAAAATAACGGGATATGCTTCATATGAATATAGAGCTGTAGGTGCGCTAATTTAATTAGCTAAAGTTTAATATACAAATTAAGATTCTAGAGCGACAGATTATATGTATACCTGCAGCTTCAGGCAAAATAATCAATTATACAAATAGTTGACTAATTGGATCGTTCACTAGCGAGATTGTGAATGAATACACTTAACTAAAAGACCGATAACTATTTTAGCATGGTAACTCTCTCATCCCTTCCGATAATAGAAGTCCAACTTTCACACGCTATGGGCATGAACTGGCGATCAAACTGGTAGAGGTCGCTTGGCTGTTGAAGGGCAAAAAGCTCGGCAGGATTGAAATTGATGCCGAAAGGGAAATTGATGTTGCCAAATGGTACGTTAAAACGGAAAAGGAAAAACTTCCATGACTACCCAGAACACCTGACAGTTCGGGAGATCATAAGGCCATCATCCGTAATAAAAAAGATGTTCAGAATCCATAAACTGGACGGTTACAGAAGGATCCTGAATATCTGGCTCTACAATGCATTCAGATACTTCCTTTATGGAAGAAAGCCCCTCTAAGGCCGAGGTCATTACCATATACGAACAACTCGTGATTTTTTTTTAGCCATGTGGCTGATTAGTCAGCGCATTGGGACAAAGGCTTAATTCATGTTAACGATCTTGAGTCCTCAAAATTTTAGCTTGGTCTTTAGAGCATTCGATAACGTGTATAATTTACGATATTAAGTTTGTTCACCTATACATCTGATAATAGCTATAAACGAATATATTCGTTTATAAATGTTTAAGGCTAATAGGATTGACAAATACAGAAATTATTTGCAATACTGGGTGCAAACCTATCCAGCACAAACTGCACTTTTTAAATTATTTCTCTTAATTATATATCTTAGTTAAATAATTCGCTCTCATGAAATCAATTTGAACTCTAAAACATTGGCAAATCTTCCTAGTCTTTGCAGTAAGTGCGATAATGTACAATTTCAATATTGAAGGTGATCAATTCTCAACTATGATTATTAGAATCATTGGTGCAGTTATCTATTCCTTATGGCCAATATTGGCAGGTAATGAGTTAAATCAATTATTGCCCAAGAAAGAAACAGATACCTCGCCCAGAATTGGCAGAGAAAAAATTATAAATGCAGTAACGGATTTTACAAAATATTCGAATAAGTGGATAATATAAGAAAGCATATTGCTTCACTTTTTAATCTAAGTGAAGAACAAGCATCTATTTTTCTTTCAGTGTTTACAAGAAAGGAATTAAAAAAAAACGATGTTTTCATAAAAGAGGGGGAGAATTGCAATAAAATTGGTCTGATAGAAAAAGGTTTAATGAAATGCGTTTTTAACAAAGATGGAAACGAGATCATATTTGAATTTGGATTTGAAAATAGTTTTATTTCGGATTATTACAGCTTCGTAACCAATACGCCCTCTGCAAAAGAAATTAAATGTATAGAAGATACCACTATACATATTCTAACAAGAGAAAGTTTGAAAGAGTTAGGAAAAGATCATCTTTTTATGGAACGTATGAGCATGCAAATGAATGAAAAATTATTTTTAAGAATGCACGATAGGTTAAAATCATTTTTGTTAGAGACAGCTTTTGAGCGATATAAAAACTTGATTTCTGAAAAACCAGACCTCGCCAATCGAATACCTCAGTACCTCATTGCCTCTTATCTTAATGTTAAACCCGAAACCATAAGTCGAATTAGGAAAAAATATATAATTTAAAACCTTTATTGATCAAGGTCAATGAATTACCCTTTACAACTTATTAGTTTTGTATGATACTTCAGGGTTTTAGTTTTAAAGCTAAAATTCTCAATTTATGAGCGTATAATATGAATCAGATCGAAATTTTAGTAAAGCAAACAGCGGATGCATATGATTGGACTAACAAGCTGATTAATGCTATCCCACAAGATAAATGGAATGATATCCCTGAAATAATTGAATCAAATGTAACCTGGCAGATAGGACACCTTATAATGAGTTTGTATTACCATTCAATTATGGTAATAAATGGTCATCAAATGGATATACTTCAAAAGATCCCGTTGAAAGAATATGATAAACTTTTTACTGATGCAGTTCCTGAAAAATCGTCGGGAAAAACAGACCCCACACAACTTCAAAATTATTTTATGCTTTTACAAGCCAAATCTATTGAGGTGATCAAGTCTCTTTCGGAGAAAGATCTTGAATGCGAATTACAACAAACGGATGTTCCTCATCCAATTGCTACAAATAAATTTGAAGCATTGGATTGGAATATAAAGCATACTATGTGGCATTGTGGTCAAATAGGTATATTGAAAAGAGTTGTACATGAACGATATAATTTTGGGTTAAGGAAATAACTGAAGACATCATTATCCTTAACTGCATAATAATTTGATTTGTATTTTTCTGTATACGATGTTATATTTATAACATCGTATTTGCAGCTAGGATACTAAAAAAAGGTGCGTTATTCGCGGAGTTCGAATTTCAAAACCACTCTAAAATATTGCAAATGTTGATTTTTGCACCAGGTGCAAATCCCAGCGGCATCACAGAAATGTGAAGCTTTTTTGTTTTAATTACCTGTTTTGAATTGATAAATCTATCATGATTAAGCCCAAATTTATAATTGCTTTTTTAATTTTTGCTTTTAACTTACAAGCATTTGCACAAAAAGTTGTGGAACCGAAAGATACACCTTCAGATTGGTCAAAACCATACCAGCCATTTCAAATAGTTGGCAATTTATATTATGTAGGCACTTATGATTTGGCATGCTATTTAATAGTAACTCCTAAAGGAAACATTTTGATTAATACAGGTTTATCCAATTCTAATAAACAGATCAAAGCAAATATTGAAAAGCTTGGATTTAAATATACCGACACCAAAATATTGCTAACTACCCAAGCGCATTATGATCACATGGGTGCAATGGCAGCAATTAAAAAAGCTACTGGTGCCAAAATGATGGTTAATAAAGCAGATGCTCAAGTTATGAAAGATGGTGGCAGTTCCGATTATGCCTTGGGTGGAAAGGAAAGTAGTTACGCACCTGTACTAGCAGACCGCTTGTTAGCTAATGGTGATGAAATTAAACTTGGGAATACTAATGTAGTGATGCTGCATCATCCTGGTCATACCAAAGGCTCGAGCAGTTTTATGTTTAGTATCAAAGATGGAAATAAAACTTATAAAGTATTAATTGCGAACATGCCAACTATTGTTACCGAGAAAAAATTTAATGAGGTAGCCGACTATAACAATATCGCTAATGATTATGCTTATACTATTGCAGCAATGAAAAAGCTATCATTTGATATTTGGTTGTCGTCTCACGCTAGCCAATTTAACTTACATAAAAAACGACAACCAAATACACCATATCATCCAGCTTTATTTGCTGATAGAAAAGGATATGATGAATCTCTTAAGCAATTAGAAGAAGATTATTTAAAGAAAATAGCACAACAATAGTCTTTCCAAAACTAATAATGCCCTCTAATTTGATTTTTAATCTGTTGATCGTAAAATTCTCTTAGCTGCTGATGTGTAAAAGCTGTCAATGGTTCTAGGTCTGATACTGAAACATTACTTGCAACTTGAGTTAGCTTAGAAGCTCCAGGAATTACAGTTGTTACTTCTTTATGATCTAAGATCCATCTCAAGGCCCATTCTGCCATACGCTCATCCGGCAGCATAGCTTTCATTTGCGACGCTAAATTAATTCCTTGCTTAAAATCTATTCCAGAAAAAGTCTCTCCTGCATTAAATGCATTTCCATCTGCATTAAAATTGCGATGATCTTTAGCATCAAATTGTGTGGCTTCATTAAATTTACCTGTCAACAAGCCGCTTGCCAACGGTACACGAACAATGATTGCAACACCGTTTTCTTTAGCTTTTTCAAATAACTCATCAGCCACATGCTGCCTAAATAGATTAAATATAATTTGCAATGAAGATAAGCCTTCCTGTTCTAAACATACTAATGCTTCTTCGGTAGTTTCTACACTTACGCCAAAGTGCTGAATTAAGCCTTCAGATTTTAAAGAACGTAAATGATCGAATACTTCTCCAGACTTTAATGCTGCAGGTGGTATACAATGCAGTTGCTCTAAAAATAATGAAGAAACACCTAAATTTTCCAAAGAGGTTTCTACTTGACTTTTCATTAGCTCGTAACCGAAATTTTGTGGCCAACCATATTCGCCATCACTTCTTCTACCCTGTTTGGTGGCTACAAATATTTCTTTATGGGTGGTTTTTAAGAATTTGCCGATCAACTTTTCACTTAAACCCATTCCATAAATATCTGCGGTATCTATAAAATTACCTCCAGCCGCTACGTAAGCATCTAAAATAGCTAAGGCATCATCCTCTTTAACATTTCCCCATTCAGCACTACCTAATTGCCAAGTTCCCAATCCTACTTCGGCTAGTTGTGTACCTTTAAAATCTCTATATTTCATTTATTATTGTCCTAATGCTTTAATCTCTTTTTTGGATAACTCCTTTTGAATAATCTCTGTTGTAGATGCCACGGTATAATATTTTTGAGGCTCTAGAATTAAATTGGTTTGTTCTGCAGTAAAAAAGTGTGGTGTTATAAAGCCATATCTGCTTTTACTATCTTTTAATGTTTTTGTTTTAGCATCGTCAATGCCTTTATCCTTTAAGTAAGTCATCAATAGAGAAATGCCATAACTTGTTCCTGTGCTGTATTTACTATTTACACCCAAAACAGTACCTGGAAAAACAATTTGCCCAACCTTAGCTTTTATACCTTGTTTAAAGCCTCTATAATAAGCCAATGTACCATCCGGGTGTTCTATTGTAACTTCATTAATTTTACTGGTATAGGCCACATCAGTAACTTCGTCTGTATGGTATAGATCCCTTACATTAACTACTACACCTTTTCTAACTGCAGTGATTGAATCTGCTTGTTCGGTATAAAAGCGATAACATTTCCAATCGTGTGGAGTAGTACTTCCAAAATAGGCTGCATTTACAAATCCGGATTCTGCCACTCTTACTTTTGTACCAGCTTTATAAGGAAGCAGATACAAGAATTCTTTATCGAATTTTGGATTTAACTTACCTCTGATATATGAATAGCTATAAGAAAACCCAATACTCTGATCTTTATTTATTGGCGACAATGTAAAAGCATTTGCCGAATAGTTTTTAACCGTTACAACTTCTTCATTACCACTAGATGCATTACTTAAATTGTTAAATTTAAGTGTTACAGTATAAGTTCCAGGATCAATTTTATTAGCAACAAAATCTACACTTTTATTAGCATTAACCTTGGTAGATAACTTCAATGCACTTTCTTGGGCATTTATTGCAAAAGGAATTGCAAAAAACATACAGCAAATTAAGCCGATTAAACTGGATTTTATCATGTTTATATATTTAATTGAGTAAGCTAGCTTATTTATTTGAGCTAAAGATGAACTATTTGTTAATTTATTAGCCATTAAAACGAGCTTCTTCTAAATCAAGATTATGTTCCATCTCTCTAATCACTTCATCATCATATAATTTTTGTTTATTAAATTGATAGAGCCCTTTTCTTCTTAATGCAATCAATTCGATGCTTATTTGTGCGTATAATTTCCTTACAGAGCCTAATGCAACTTTACTATGGTTAGCTGCTGCATTTTCAGTGGCATTAATGCTGCGCAGCAATTGTTCTTTCATTCTCCGTATGGTTTCGTACTGTTGCATTTCTTGCGCATAGTTTTCTTCTAAATAAATTACTGATTCTTTGGCCAGCTGCAACCTTATTGATTCGATTTGCTCATCCACAGGTTTAAAATCATCAATTTCCTCAACTTTTAGCCATTTTAAAAAGAAAGGTAAGGTAAGACCTTGAAAAACCAAAGTAATGAGTATCACCACAAAGGTGATGAAGAGAATTAAATTGCGATGTGGGAAAGCCTCGCCATTATCTAAAGTAAGTGGAACCGCTAATGCAGAAGCCAAAGAAACTACACCTCTCATACCTGCCCAACCAATGATAAACGGAAGTTTTTTACCTGGACTTTTCTCTCTAGATCTTATTTTAGCAGAAAGCCATCTTGGTAAAAACGCAAAAATATATACTAATACAATTCTTAAAACGATAACTATTGCACTAATCAAAAGTGAGTAATTGATAGCTTGCGCCATAGAATACTCCCCTAAGCTGTTAATGATCATTGGTAATTGTAAGCCGATTAAGATAAAAACAAACCCATTTAGCAAAAAACCAACTGTACTCCAAACTTCTTTGGCTTGTATACGCGTGTGATAGTTAAAAAAGTCTTTTGAACGAAATGAAAGGAACAATCCACCACTAACTACGGCTAAAACGCCCGACCAATGGAATTGCTCTGCACCAATGTACATTAAATAAGGTGCGATAAGTGTAATTGGTGTGGTAATGCTTGATGATTTTGCCCAGTATTTAAGTATAAAATACAGAATATGCGCCACAACTAAACCTACTACAATACCCATTACAGAAAGGATTACAAAATCTGTAGCAGCTTTCTGAAAAACAAATTGACTAGTTAATATAGCTACTATTGCAAACCTAAAAACGGTAAGAGAAGCTGCATCATTTACCAAACTCTCTCCTTCTAAAATAGTTAGTCCTCTTTTTGGCATTTTAAGACCTTTAAGTACCGAAGCTGCTGCAACCGCATCTGGCGGAGATATGATCCCACCCAGCAAAAATCCCATTGCCAATGTAAAACCAGGAATTACGCTAACCGTAAAATAAGCTACAGCTATAGAAGTAAAAAATACCAAGCCAAACCCTAATGAGAATATTGGGCGTTTCCATTTCCAGAAACTATTCCATGAGGTATACCAAGCAGCTTCCATTAATAAAGGCGGAAGAAAAATCAGGAAAACCAGGTCGGGATCGATATTGATAATTGGCATACTTGGTAAAAATGATATAGCCAAGCCCCCAATTACCAAAAAAATAGGGTAAGATATTTTTAATCGCTGACTCAATAAGTACAGCAAAGCCATAGCAAAAAACAATGCTAGGATAAGAAGAAGATTTTCGTGAATCATAAGTGGAGATGTGCCTTAAATAGAATTTAGATTGTCCGTAAGGAAGAACCAATAAGCGTAATTTTCTCAATTTTTGGTAGGTCAACCAATCCACTTTGATCTCTTTGCTCTTGGAAATCCTTAAAAGAAGCTACGTTTAAAATCTCATCTTGTGTTTCTTCGTTTTCATACATAGAAATATGAAGAAAAGTTATTCCATCTTCTTGCAAATACACATTATACAAAAAATTGTTAGTTATTATTTTTTTAAAATCAGCAAGGAAAATGCTAATGTTTTGCTTGTTTTGGGCAACAAACTCTGGTTTTACAGTATAACTTACTTTTACCGAGATCATGATATTGAATTATTTAATGGCAAATAAATGTACAAATTTAAACCAAAAAAAAAGACCTTGCCATAGCAAAGTCTTTCTTCGTAATGATTGAGCTCAAAAGCTTATTTACCTGAGTTTTTTTTCTCAGTTACTTCTGTACGGATTTCTTGAGCTAAACCTTTAAGGTCTTGCATAGCTTTACGTACTCTAGTACCTGCTGCAGCGTTACCACCGTTATAAAATTTTTCTGCATCTGCCTCGATAGCAGCGATTACTTCTTTAACTTTTGAGAATTTTTCCATTTTTTTAGTTTTTATTTGAATTCAAATATATCATTTAAACCCAATAAACAAGTTAATTTAAAATTTTTATAATTGCTCTATTTGCTGCATAAAGCCACTTTTGGCTCAAAAATACCTGAATCGCAATTTGTTAGCTCATTCTATATCTTCAAAAAATATTTTTAAAAAAGTGCCTTTAATGTCTATTTAACCATGGTTAAAAGGCAGATTGTAGCACTTTTAGCCATTGCTTTAAACGATAATTGTTGATGTAAAGTTAATAGCTCTCCATCCCTTAGTTCAACTTCGTTACCAAAACTTTCAAAATATAAATGTCCATTTACAACTTGCAAACTCATTGTTGCCTCATTTTCTTCGTTTCCTGGATGAAAATTCTGTCCCTCTTCCAGTGCAATTAGTGTAATGGTAAGCTGATCAGATTTAAAAACCGTGATGGCATTTTTACCATTTTTATGGTAGGCTTCTTCTCCTTTGATCTGCTCAATATATCTTGGGATATTTATCGGAATTAATCCAGCATCTAAAGGTCTGGCACCTTCTGGCCGTTGTGGTGTAGCATTGTTATGTTTTTCTTCCATCATATTTGATTTTAATTCAAAACAGCTATTTGACAATCTTGTTTTATCATTCACATAATGTTTATAAATATGCAGTTTTTGAATCAATAAATTCATTTCCTTTGCATAAAGTTATGGCTTTATTCATCACATCTTTAAATACCGGCAGCAATGGTAATTGTTTTTATATTGGCAATGCCGAAGAAGCTATTTTGATTGATACTGGTTTAACTTGTAAGGAAACAGAAATCAGAATGCAGCGGCTATCTCTTTCTATGAGCAAGGTTAAAGCCATTTTCATTTCACACGAACATGGAGACCATATTAAAGGTTTGCCAGTAATAGCAAAAAAATACCAGATACCAGTTTACATCACTATGAATACATTAATTAGAGGTAAACAACAATTGCAATTAGACTTGGTACAATCTTTTAGTGCTTATTGCCCAATTACAATTGGGGGTTTAAGTATTACAGCTTTCCCAAAAAAACATGATGCCGCTGAACCTCATAGTTTTACAGTTTGCTGTAATGGAATAACTGTGGGTGTGTTTACAGATATTGGTGGGCATTGCGAACATGTCATCAATAACTTTAAACAATGCCATGCTGCATTTCTTGAAGCAAATTATTGCGAAGACATGTTAAATAACGGTAGTTATCCTTATTTTCTAAAAAACAGAATTCGTGGTGGAAATGGTCACTTATCCAATAAACAAGCCTTAGAATTATTTATGGCCCATAAGCCGAGCTATATGAGTCACTTATTTCTTTCTCATTTAAGCAAGGATAATAATTGCCCAGATTTGGTGAAAAGATTGTTTAATGAACATGCAAACGGAACGGAGATTATTGTAGCTTCGAGATTGCAAGAAACTGCGGTTTATCATATTTCGGCGTAATTGATTGCAACACATAGAAACATAGATCACATAGGAATTTTAAGATCATTGGATAATTTAGCTATATTTAATTAATCATTTCTATTATTAATCAACTTAGAATAATAATGTTATGACTAAAACTTATTTAGATAATCTAACCTATGAAATTATAGGTGCAGCAATTGAAGTACATAAAAATTTAGGACCAGGCTTATCGGAAAGTGTTTATCGAACTTGCCTTGAACACGAATTTATTTTGCAAGGAATAAATTTTATCTCTCAACCAATAGTTCCAATTCATTATAAAGGAATAGAATTAGAATCTCAATTGAGATGTGATTTCTTAGTATCAAAGAATATTGTTATAGAATTAAAATCTGTAGAAATTATTAAACCAATATTTCAAGCACAACTTTTAACATATATGAAACTTTTGGATGCACCTAAAGGAATTTTAATAAACTTTAATTGTAAGAATATTTTTAAAGAAGGCCAGCAAACATTTGTAAATGAACACTTCAAACTACTTCCAGATTAATTCTTGAAACGTCTATGTATCCTATGTTTCTATGTGGTTAAAAACATTTAAACCTCCTCTAGCTTTGTACCACTTTCTCTAACTTCCAACTTATGCTTCACCCCACATTTTAAAGCAAAGTTGGCTCTTTGGTGCCCCACTGGAAACTCAAAACATACTGGAAAATCAAAACCAGCCACTTTATTTAAAACCAGCTGTTCTAAAGTATTACTAAAACCATCATTATCAGTATCGATCTTAATCTTAAAACCTCCAATTATTAATCCTTTTAGTTTATCTAATTTTCCGCTACGCTTTAAATTATAAAACATCCTATCGATACTGTATAAATACTCTCCAGTATCTTCTACAAAAAGGATCTTTCCATCGGTATCAATTTCAGATTTGCTTCCCGCTAGGTTTTCAATACATCGTAAATTGCCACCAATTAATTCCCCAACAGCAGTTCCCATTCTATTATTTACATTGTAAGAAGCTGTGTATTTCATTTTGTCGCCGCTTAATGCCTGATGAATAGAATTAATAGTTTCAATTTGTATCGGCTCTGCCAAAGCCCAATCTGAAGGAAAACTATTGCACATTTTGGAATGAATGGTTGCTACTCCATAATTGGTATTAATATGACTGTGCAAAATGGTAATGTCACTAAAACCAATTAGCCATTTGGGCGATGATTTATATTTACTGAAATCTAATTGATCTAATATCCTTATAGCCCCATAACCTCCACGAGCACACATAATGGCCTTAATTTTGGGGTTATCTAACATTTGCTGCAAATCTGCCAAACGTTCTTCATCTGTACCTCCAAAGGTAAAATCTCTTTTGTCAACTGTGCTGCCTATTACCACGTTAAACCCCCAACTCTTCATTTGTATAATTGACGGTTCAATTTCTGCTTTTGTAATATATCCTGCCGGACAAGTTATCCCAATCGTATCTCCTGCAATTAAATAGGTTGGAATTTTAATTTTTTCAGTTTCTTTTGGCAAATTAATGACTGAAGCTTTGCTATTTAAGCTGTGTAATAACAGAGAAGCCGGAATAAGTGAAGAAAGGAAATATTTTCTATTCATAATGTTAAATATAATGAAATATAGAAATCAATCAACGCTAATCAAACCTGGTTAAAAACAAATAGGTTGTGAACAATTTTAAAAAATAAAAACTCATTGATTTTAATGCTGTTAAAAATAGGTAATAATTATACTGCCTATGAAAAGATCTCATACTTTTAAAGACCATCAATCATTACAGGAAGAGTTAAAGCTGATGCGTAAATCACTTAAACAAAGTGAGCTTGATCTTAAAGAAGATACTAAGAAAGCATTAATTGCACTTCCATCGAACATATTTAATAGACCAACGCAAAATCAAAAAATTGCTTCTGGCATCCCGCTATCAAATAATCCAACTGGTAAAATATTAGCAAAATTGGTCAATAGTACCGTTTTAAAAAAACAGGGATTCATTACAAAATTTGTAGCAGGTTTATTTCTAAAAAGACTAGGAAAGAAAGTCGAAAACAGACTTATACAAGCTCCTAAGCAAGCTTAAAACACAGCAGGTTTTTCTGCCAATTGTGCCGAAAGACCTGCGCCAGCTAATAAAAGTTCTTGGGTTATGGTTTTGGTGTAATTTTCAATTTCAGTTTTAAAATCTATTACAGAGGCCCCAGATCTAATTTCTTCCAATCGTTTTTCCCATTGACCAGTTAATTCGGCTTGGGCGATCATCTTATCCTTAACTACATCATAAACAGCTAAACCTTTTGGTGTTGGCACTAAATTTCTCTTCTCCCGAAGGATATATGCTCTTGTGAGCAAAGTTTCTATAATTGCTGCCCTAGTTGCTGGTGTACCTAAACCACTGTCTTTCATTGCGTAACGCAACTCTTCATCTTCAATTTCTTTACCAGAAGTTTCAAGCGCTTTTAATAAGGATGCTTCGTTATACAAAGGTTTAGGCTTTGTCTGTTTCTCTAATAAAGCTTTGTTTACAATTGGAAGCAACTCACCTACTTTTACTTTTGGCAAAGCCGGATTTTCTTCATCCTTTTTTTCTTCCTCTACATCATTAAAAACAGAGCGCCATCCTGCAGAGCGAATTACGGTTCCGTTGGCAATAAATACCGATCCACTTTCTATGGTAATTTTAGTGATTTCCTTTATACATTCTTGATGGAAGGCTTCTAACATTCGCCCGGCAACCATATCGTAAATCGCCTGATGATCTTTACTTAAATTATAAGGTTTAACTCCAGTAATTAAAACTGCATGGTGGTCGGTTACTTTTTTGGCATTTACACTTCTTTTGTTTAAAGTTGCCGTTTGCAGAAAGTTAGCTTGGTTACCAAAATTTGGATGATCTGTTAACGTACTAATCAACTGCGGAACAGTTGAAAAAACATCATCTCCAATGTACCTACTCCCCGTACGCGGGTAAGAAACCAGCTTACTTTCGTATAAATTTTGAAGCAGGTTTAAGGTTTGGTCGGCAGTAAAACCATTTTTCTTGTTCCCTTCTTGTTGCAAACTACTTAAATCGTGCAAAAGTGGAGGTGGTTCTTTTCTGGGTTTCGCTTCAACTGCTGTTACATTTCCACCGTTTGTAAAACCAGATGCGACATCTTCAATCTTATCAAAAACCTCTTGTGCCTCTGGTTGTGTCTTAAAATTAGCTATAGAAATGGCTTTGAATAATTGACCGTCTTTATCTAGCTGAATAGCAATTTGATAAAACGTTTGTGGAACGAAATTTTTATTTTCCAGATACCGTGCACAAACCATCGCCAAGGTTGGCGTTTGTACTCTTCCTAAAGATAAAACTGTTTTATTACCTGCCGAAAGACTTAAAGCCTGTGTAGCATTCATGCCCACTAACCAATCACTTTGCGAACGTGCATGTGCAGAGTTAAATAGCGTATCGTAATCTGTTCCTGGTTTTAAATTTCTAAATCCATCTTTTATGGCCTCATCAGTTTGCGATGAAATCCATAAACGTTTAAATGGTTTTTTACATTTCAGGTAATAGTAGATATACCTAAAAATCAGTTCTCCCTCACGCCCAGCATCCGTTGCTACAATAATTTCGGTTGCTTCGTCAAAAAGCTTTTTAATGATATCTAATTGCTTCCTAACTCCGGGATCTTCTACAAAACCATCCTTAGTTTTTACCTTGCGGATGGATAGTTTAAATTTTGCTGGCAACATGGGCAAATGTTGTACTCGCCAACCGATAAAACCATATTCTTGCGGTGGGGCTAACTGTAATAAATGTCCAAATGCCCAAGTAAAAGAATAACCTTTGCCTTCAATGTAACCATCTTTCCTGGTTGTTGCACCAAACACTTTAGCTAACTCACGACCAACAGATGGCTTCTCGGCAATTATTACTTTCATTTACAGGTATTCCTTTTTAGAAGGCTAAATATCCTAAAAATTATGCATTGAGCGATGTTAAAGTTATCTACATTAATTAAAAGGTTGTCATTCTGAGCACCTTTGTCATTCTGACCAAAGCGAAGAATCTCCTTAACTTAATTGATTTTTTAAGTTTTGAAAAGCAGGTACAGTAATTCTTCGGTCATTCCAGTCCCGCCTGCCTACCGCAGGCAGTTTTTCGTTTCAATTTTTTTGTTTTTTTTCCAACTGCTACTAACAGTTGTCATGCTGAGCCTGTCGAAGCATATATCTAATCACAATCCTTCGACAAGCTCAGGATGACAGCAAAACAAAAAAGATTTCCAATTCAACCGGGTTTAAAATAGAAAAACCAATGCAACTATTTAGGTCTAAGCGCCTAGCAAGCGTCAATAAAACTACAAGTATGAAGTGCTATAAACCTGTGCGTATAGGCACGCGGGATATTAGCTTAAATCCTTTTATCAAGTCCCCTTTAGGGGATTTAGGGGTAAAGATTGAAACGATAGCCCGACTAACTTTAATAAAGGAGTCATTGCTTTTCTAAAAAACAATTCTATTTTTCGGTCGGTGAGACACCAAAAAGATAGAGAAATCGATAGAAAATAATATGCTGTGTGCTACAGAACATGTTTGAAGAGAAAAGTTTGTCATTCTGAGCGCAACGAAGAATATCTTAGCTAAATGCTACACCCAGCTTCTTCGTACCTCGGAATGACAAGTTATTATTATTACTGTTGTTGCTGCTGCTGTTGCATTTCGATAAATTTCTGATAAGAATTAGTTACGACAATTGGCTCAGTAACTTCTTGTACATAAACCGCCTCTTGCTGTAAAGCACTTTCTTCTTCGGCCTTAATTTTTTCGTTAGTGATAACTACAGCTACTGATAAAGTATGCGCTGATGAACCTTTGTAAGTTCCCTTAACTGGAGTACAATCGTTAAAGTTTCTACCAAAAGCGATGCGGATATGACGATCACTAACTAAACAATTATTTGTAGGGTCGATACCTAACCAGCCATAATCTGGAATATACGCCTCTACCCAAGCATGGGTTGCGCCAATACCACGTAATTCGTTACCCATCGGACAAATATAACCACTGATATACCTTGCAGGAATTGCCGAAATACGTAACATCTCCAATAGTAAATGGGCAAAATCTTGACAAACGCCAGCTTTTAACTCCCAAATTTTATCAATGTCCGTTTCTACATCTGTTACCCCTTGCTGGTAAGTAATTTGCTCATAAACATAAGCTGAAAGTGCTTGTACACTTTGTAAAACTGTTTTTTCTCTATTGGCTATTGGTGCAATTTCCGAGCGAATTTCATTTAAAGATTGATAACTCCCAAATTTTACAAAGTCTAAAAAATCGACTTCTAAACTTGTTTTATCAATATTTTCCCATTGGCTTTTTGCCGACCAGAAATCTGTGGGAATAGGAACTGGTTTGGTTTCTACTTCTGCATCAACAACAATTACTAAATCTGTATGTGGCTCTACGATGGTAAAAACACCAACTTTATTGCCAAAATAGTCGAAATAACTATCCACAATTGCTGAAGGTTTTATGCTAATTTCATGATTGATAATCTCCTGGTAATTATCTGATGGCGGACTTAATATAATTTGGTTCGCACTATCGATAACAGCAGATGGATAAATATATTTTGTAGTATGTTTTACGTGGTAAATTGGCATTTTTTGTTTAGTTAAATTGGTTCATTAGTTCATTAGTTCAATGGTTCATTTTGTTTGATGTAAACTGAGTATTTATTACTGTAAACTGATTAGCCGGTTATTCCGAAATAATATTTGTTTAAGGTTTGGATGATATTTAAAATATTGTCCTCTACAGATTCTAGCAAACCAACCTGAGCTTCAGTATCTGCACCTGGACTATTGTATTTTAAAATAGCCGAGGCTTTGCCTATTGCAAACTCGATCTTCTCAAAACTTTCGTCTAAACTTACAGATTTTAATCGCTGTGCATAACGATTAACCTGATTTAAGCCATAAGCCATAGAATGAGGGAAATGCATTTCATACAATACCTGTTTGAAGATTAAATCTGGTTTAACTGATCCCGAATTCTCTTTTAGATAATACTCGTAACCCGATATGGAGACCAAAAAATATCGCCAACTCACAATATCTAAGCTGTCTGTACTTAAGCCATTTGTGCGACTGATCTGCATCTTTAAAGCAGTTATACTTTGTAACAGCCTTTCTATAAATTTCCCGATACTCAGGTAGTTAAAACCCTCGCTCCTGAACATAGAAACATCTACTACACCATAATACAACATACATTGTTTAATCAGCTGATCTATGATGGTAACAGGATCTCCAGCGAAAACTTGCTTCTGTAAACCAGTATCTCTAATTAAATGATAATAATCATTTAAACATTGCCAAAGTTCTTTGGTGATGTGATCTTGTGCACTCCTTGCATTTTCTCTAGCCCTAAAAATATTATTTGCTACAGAACTGTCATTGTTTTTATCAAAAAGGATAAATTGCAAAACCTCATTGGCATTCATTGTTTTTTCTGGTACTTTGCCATGGTTGTAATAGCTGTAAACATCATCCCATTTTACAAAAGGAACGCCATCTTGCGATGCAATGTAATAGGTTCTTAAAATCCTTAATTGCACATTGGTACGCTCCATGTAACGGCTCATCCAAAATATATTGTCAGCTACTCTACTTAGCATTTTTGTACCCCCAACCCCCTAAAGGGGGCTTTAAATTGTTTGTAATTATTTTTATTATCCGTCGACTAAAGTCGAAGGCAATGATTAATCAACAGCGGCAATGAATTATTAACAGCGTTAATAGCTCCCTCTCCTTTGGAGATGGTTAGGGTGGAGAATTTAGTCTACCACCCAAGTATCTTTACTACCACCACCTTGTGATGAATTTACCACGATTGAACCTTCTTTTAGCGCCACACGGGTTAATCCGCCTGGTACAATTTCAATTCCATCTGGACCGCTTAATGCAAATGGTCTTAAATCTACTCTACGTGGCTGTAATTTGCCATCAATATAACATGGTGCTGATGAAAGGCTAATAATTGGTTGTGCTATAAATTGCCTCGGCGACTTTATAATCTCTTCGCTAAACTCTTTCAATTCTTGATCTGAAGCTATATTTCCAATCAACATACCATAGCCCCCACTTTCATTAGTGCGTTTTACCACCATATTGTTCAGGTTTTTCAAAGTATATTCACGTTCATCAACATTTTCCATACGGTAAGTTGGCACGTTTTTAAGAATAGGTTCTTCATTCAAATAATACTTGATCATATCTGGAACGTAGGCATAAATGGCCTTATCATCGGCTACGCCATTACCCATTGCATTTACAATGGCAACATTCCCTTTCCTGTAGGCATGGTAAATTCCTGGTACACCTAACATACTATCGGGACGGAAAATTAAAGGATCTAAAAATTCATCATCTACCCTACGGTAAATCACATCTACCTTTTTTAAACCTCTCGTAGTACGCATATAAACTTTATGGTTATCAACCACCAAATCTCTTCCTTCTACCAATTCGATACCCATTAATCGGGCTAAAGTAGTGTGCTCAAAGTAAGCAGAATTATAAATACCAGGTGTTAATAAAACCACTGTGGGACGACTGGTATGGCGATTACCTAGGCCCAATAAATTTTTCATCAGTAAATCTGGATAATCACTTACCGGACGTACTTTGTTTTCTGGAATTAAATTTGGGAATAAACGATAGCTGATGTTTCGGTTCTCCAACATGTAACTTACGCCTGATGGAGTTCTTAAATTATCTTCTAATACATAATATGAACCATCATGGTCTCGGATTAAATCGATACCGCTGATGTGTGTATAAATATCGAATGGCACATCTACGTTCATCATCTCACGTAAATAATTCGGACTCGAATAAATCAATGCTGCCGGAATGATGCCATCTTTAATGATAAATTGTTGGTGATAAACATCTTTTAAAAAGATATTCAATGCCCGCAAACGTTGTTTAATTCCTCGTTCTATGAAATCCCATTCTGATGCCTGGATTATTCTGGGATAAATATCAAAGGGAAAGATCTTCTCAATGCCTTCGCCACTGCTATAAACAGTAAATGTAATACCTTGAGTTAAGAAAAGCTTTTTTGCAAGCTCATCTTTTAGCGTCATTTCAGATGAATTGATATTTTGAAAAGCAGACATGAACGAATCGTAATGTTTTCTTACGTTATCATTACATTTCATTTCATCAAAAACCCCATTTATGGTCTGATATTTTTTGAAATATTCTATATTTTCCATATTTGTGATTAAAATACATATAAATACTTCATATTATCAATATAAAATCACAAAAAATTAATAATTACATAATATTTAATTACAAATTAATTTATTTAACAAAAAAGCCATCAAAATTTGATGGCTTTTTGAAATATTTCAGACTATTAGTTTTAAATTATGATTTTTTAGGTTTCGAACTCATGTAAAAAGTTAATTTTCCACCAGATGTGATGTCGCCATGTTTAATAAATGGAGTTTTTAACTCTTTACCATTTAACAAAACCTTCTGCACATATACATTTTTATCACTTTGATTGATTGCCTCTACCGTAAATGTTTTACCATTCTCTAAAGTTAGACTTGCATTATTTACAGCTGGCGAACCCAAAGCATATTCATCGCCGCCTGGCGAAACTGGGTAAAAACCTAATGAAGAAAACATGTACCAAGCACTCATCTGGCCACAATCATCGTTACCACCTAAACCATCTGGAGTAGGTTTGTATTGCATTTTTAAAATCTTACGGATTTGCGCTTGCGCTTTGTAAGGTTGATCTGTCCAATTGTAAAAATAAGCAACATGATGAGCAGGTTCATTTCCATGTACGTAACCTCCAATAATACCTTCACGAGTAATATCCTCAGTATCTTTAAAGAATTCATCAGACAAATGCATGGTAAATAAACTATCTAAACGAGCAGCAAATTTCTTTTTACCTCCCATTTGAGTCATCAATGCTGTTGGGTCATGAGGAACAAAAAAGCTGTAATTCCAGCTATTGCCTTCAATAAAACCTTGACCGTGGGTGTTTAAAACATCAAAATCTTTTTTAAAACTTCCATCTGCCAATCTTGGTCTCATGAAACCAATAGATGGATCGAAGTTATTTTTCCAATTACCCGAACGTTTGATAAATTCTTGATAAACATCTTCCCTATTTAATTTTTTGGCCAGTTGCGCAATACACCAGTCATCATAAGCATATTCTAAAGTATTGGAAACCGAAACGCCACTTTTTTCTGCAGGAATGTAACCCATATCCATATAATAGCCAATACCTTCGTAATTGCGTTTTTTTGCTGTTGCGATACAAGCATCTAAAGCAGCGTTTGCATCGCCATTATAAACACCTTTAATAATAGCATCGGCAATTACAGAAACACTGTGGTAACCACTCATACACCAATTATCATTGGCATAATGCGACCAAATCGGCAACATTTTTAATGAATTTTGTTCGTAATGTGCCATCATCGACTTTACCATGTCGCTACTTCGTGCTGGTTGCATAATGTTAAAGAAGGGATGCAAAGCCCTATAGGTATCCCATAAAGAAAAGGTAGTATAATTGGTAAAGCCATTGGCCGTATGAACCCCTTGATCCAATCCTTTATATTGTCCATTCACATCCATATAAGTTGTTGGATTGATAAATGCATGGTACATTGCTGTGTAGAAGTTGATTTTATCATCCTCAGCTGCATTGATGTTAATTTTATTCAATTCCTTATTCCAACTTGCTTGCGCTTGTGTTTTCACTTTATCAAAATCCCAGCCTGTTATTTCTGCCCTCATATTTTGCAAAGCATTTTCTTGACTAACTGGAGAGATCGCAAACTTGATTTTCACTTTTTCACCTTCGTTGGTGTCAAAGTCGAAATACATCCTCACTTTTCTACCAGCAATTTCTGGATGGTTTTTAGTTTGGTCAAACTTGCCCCAAAAGCCACGATAGGCTTGTTTAGCATCGTAATTTTTCTGTCCATAAGATTTAAAAGGCTTAGAAAAACTCATAGAAAAATAAATGGTTCGTGTACGAGCCCAACCATAAGTTTGGCGATAACCAGTTACCAATGTATCGTTTACCACACGAACATAAGTCCACACTGTTTTTTCATCGTAGTTATAAATTCCTGCCATTAAATCTAAAATAATGTGGCTTTGATCAGATTTCGGGAAAGTATATTGGTGCATTCCAACTCTATTGGTTGCAGTTAATTCTGCAGTAATGTTATCATCATCCAATTTAACTTTGTAATAACCAGCTGCTGCAGTTTCGTTGGCATGAGAAAAAGCAGAGCGATAACCAGATTTGGTATCATTAGCTGTACCTGGATTTAATTGCAATTTACCTTGCGTTGGCATAATCAAAAAATCGCCCAAATCTGAGTGACCTGTACCACTAAAATGGGTATGACTAAAACCTGTAATGGTTTTTCCTTCGTACTTGTAACCCGCACAGTATTTATAAACATCACCATTGTATTTTCCATTCATTTCATAAGGAATGGTATCAGTTTCTGGACTTAGCTGTACCGCACCAAAAGGAACCGTTGGCCCAGGATAAGTGTGCCCCATTTTTTCAGTTCCGATTAAAGGCTTTACATATTTAGCTAAATTTTGCTGGGCATTGGCTCCTACAGCTATAAAAATTAGGTAAGAAAAAAGAATGTATTTCATGTTTTAGTTTTGGTTTGTCGAATTGAAAATCTAAGGTATTAATTTTACTTTAATTCATACTAAAACGTTTTATTAAATTTACCTTTTACTATCAATGCTTATATTTAGAAAATAATTATGATTTTTAGATGAACAACAATATTACGCTAATAGATATTGCAAGGGCATTAAACTTATCAGTTTCTACTGTCTCTAGAGCATTAACGGACAGTTATCAGATTGGTGACGAGACAAAAAGAAGAGTTTTGGCCTACGCTAAAGAACATCACTATATCCCAAATCGGATGGCTAGAAGCCTAAGAGAAGGCAAAAGCAGGTCTATTGGTGTGGTGGTCTGTTCTATTGATAATAATTTTGCAGCACAGATGCTAGATGGCATAGATCAATATTGCAGTGAACATGGCTATCAGTTAATTATTATGCAGAGTAAAGAGTTATTTATGCAAGAAAAAGCTTGTGTAAACTTACTTTATGCAGGTGGTATAGATGGTTTACTCATCTCTCCTACCTATCAAACTACTGATTTCGAGTACCTGATTAATTTACAAAGATCTGGCTTGCCAATAGTACTGTTTGATCGATTAAGTAATCAGATCGAAACACATAAGGTAGCTGCCGATAATTTTAGAGGTGCTTATACCGCCACTAAGCATTTAATAAAAAATGGTTTTACAAAAATTGCGCACATCAATAGTAATTCTACTTTAAGTATAGCAACTGAGCGTTTTGAAGGTTATAAACAAGCATTGGCAGATTTTAACCTGCCGCTAAATCAGGATCTGATTAGGTTTTGCGACACCACCACATTATCAAGTTTAACTAAAAACTTAGAAATAGCTTTAACAGAATTGATGTCGCTAAATCAAAAACCTGAAGCCATTTTTACTGCTACAGATCAATTAAGCACCAAGTGTCTGGCTATTTTAAATAAATTAGGCTATCAAATCCCAAATAATATTGCCCTAATTGGGTTCAGTAATACAGATTTAGCTGATGTTCTAAACCCACCATTAAGTACCATTCATCAACCAGCTTTCGAGATTGGAAATTTAGCAGCGAAACAGTTGTTATCTTTGATCGGTAGCAAAATAGACAACACTTACGAAACTATACTCTTAGAAACCGAAATACAGGTTAGATCATCCAGCAAAAAAAGCAATTAACCTTTTTTACATTGTTCAGACTACCTCAACTAATTAATTAAACAAAAACCCGTATTTTTGCATCCTGATTTTTAACAATGAGTAAACACGGTAGAATTTTGGTTGCCATGAGTGGCGGGGTTGATAGTTCGGTTGCAGCAGTAATGTTGCACGAGCAGGGTTATGAGGTAATTGGCTTAACCATGAAGACCTGGGACTACGCCACATCTGGTGGCAGCAGTAAAGAAACGGGTTGTTGCAGCTTAGATAGCATCAACGATGCTCGTACCTTGGCTGTAAACTATGGTTTCCCCCATTATATTCTAGATATCAGAGATGAATTTGGTGATTTTGTTATTGATAACTTTGTTGACGAATATCTGGCTGGTCGTACGCCAAATCCTTGTGTTTTATGCAATACCCACATCAAGTGGGAAGCATTGTTGAAACGTGCCAACAAATTAGATTGCGAATTTATTGCAACTGGCCATTATGCCAACATCCGCCAACAAGATAGCGGGCGTTACGTGATTTCTAAAGGAAAAGACGAAAATAAAGACCAATCTTATGTACTTTGGGGTGTTTCTCAAGAAAACTTATCTCGCACCAAATTTCCATTAGGAAGTTTTGCAAAAGCTGATATCCGCCAGATGGCGCTAGATATGGGACAAGAAGAATTGGCTAAAAAATCTGAGAGCTACGAAATCTGTTTTGTACCTGACAATGATTATAGAGCATTCCTAAAACACAAAGTGGAAGACTTGGAAGATAGAGTTGCTGGTGGAAATTTCATCAATAGCCAAGGTATGATCATTGGTCAACATAAAGGTTATCCATTTTATACGATTGGTCAACGTAAAGGTTTAGGCGTAGCATTTGGCGAACCTATGTTTGTTACCCAGATTTTACCAGAAAGCAATACGGTAGTTTTAGGCAGAGCAGATGAATTAGAACGTAAAGAAGCCATGGTGAGAAATATCAACTTGGTTAAATACGAAAATATTTTCGATCCAATGGATAACGTAATTACTAAAATTCGTTATAAAGATGCGGGAATGTTAAGTACAATTGTGCAAGAGAAAGACCAAATGCGGGTTGTTTTCGATCATAATGTTTCTGCAATTGCACCAGGGCAATCTGCTGTTTTTTACGAAGGCAACGATTTATTAGGTGGCGGATTTTTGGTTTAAACCCTAAATCCCCTAAAGGGGACTTACCTATTTCATATTTGTTTCTTAGGCATTTAATGTAAAAAGATATGCTAAGCGTTATATATTATAGTTTTGGTTGGTGAGACACCAGACCGATAACATAAATAAAGACTATTCTAATGGTCTGGTTTCTTACCGACCATTATTTATTTAAACTCATTGTAATTAAGCAACTAACCGCTAAACCCAGTTAATCCCCTTTTTTAGAAAGCTTAAGGTTTTTTCTTCTTCGCTTTCTGCCAATACCTGCGGATTGTAATTCCATTTTGCAGTTGGTGGTAAACTCATCAAAATACTCTCTATACGACCATTAGTTTCTAAGCCGAATTTTGTACCCGCATCGTAAACTAAATTAAATTCTGCATATCTACTACGACGTAAATATTGCCATTCTTTATGTTCTTCGGTATATTCTTGATCTCGGTTACGGTCTATTAGTTCGCTGTAAACAGGTAAAAAGGTATTACCAACTGCTTTAGAAAATTCTAGTATCTGATTAAAATCTAGGTTTGTAGTTTCCGGTTTTAATCTATCATAAAAAATACCACCCACTCCCCTGGTTTCTTCACGGTGTTTAATGAAAAAATAATCATCAGCGATTGCTTTGAATTTAGGGTAAAAAGTAAGGTCGAAATGATCACAGCTTTGCCTTAACCGATGATGAAAAAAGCGAGCGTCGGTTGGGATTACATAATGGGGCGTCAAATCTATTCCTCCACCAAACCAGCGTGTTTGGTCGTCCATCTCGAAATAGCGGATGTTCATATGAATAATGGGAACAAATGGATTTTCTGGATGCATTACGATAGAAACACCAGTTGCAAAAAAATCGTCGCTATCCACTTTAAAAGCTTTTTTAACTGCTTCTGGCAACTTACCATATACAGCAGAAAAGTTAACACCACCTTTTTCGATAACGTTTCCGTTTTGCATTACTCGTGTACGTCCGCCCCCACCTCCATCTCGTTCCCAAAGTTCTTCTTCAAACTTTGCTTTTCCATCTGCCTGAACTAATCCTTCACAAATGCTGTCCTGTATCTGCTGATATGCTAACGCTACTTCTTCTCTAAACATGACAATTACTTTAATATGAAGATGCTTCGATCAATCAACACCTTTGTTTTACTCGGATAAAGGTAAGGCTAATGAAATGGTTCGCGGTAATGAATAGTTAGATTTACGTTTTTTTGACATACAGCAAAACATAAAAAATAAATATTAATTAATTATATTTAAACTAATCTATTTAATTATTAACCTTAAACCAGAAACGAAATGAAAAAAGCAAATTTATTATGCAAAAGCGAAATGAAAAAAGTAATGGGTGGAGACGATCCACAGTCGATGTGTGTCCCTACCGTATATTGCATGGCTGATGGAATTCTTCTGGATAAGATTGAGGTTGGAGACTGCGATGCGCAAGCAATAGCTGCAGTTTGCCACCATACCGGTTCTGGGCCAGGATCTTATTGTCAGTCTTGCTAAAGTCAACTACTTCGTAATTAGGTTACAATCCATTCTTTAAGGATGGCCTGTAGCCTAATTATTAGGGTATAAAATGATCCAGATTTTTGAAGCGTAAATAACCCATTCTATCTAAATAAGTTAATTCTTTCTTAAATTTCTACGTAATCTAAATCTTTTTTAAACGTCTCCTTTAGTTGGCTTAGGGCAATTAGGGCAATAAATAAACATATCGCTCCTACCACCATAGCGCCCTGTAAAATCCCTAATTGTTCTTTAAAATACTGAAAGCCCCATATCACGATAACTAAAGATCCACGTACAAAATTAGGAACAGTGGTAGTAACAGTTGCTCTTAAATTGGTTCCAAATTGCTCTGAAGCTATAGTTACAAAAGTTGCCCAATACCCGGAAGCAAAACCTAAAAACAGGCTTAACCAAATAAATGTCTTCGGACTTAATCTAAAAGAATAGAGATAAATTACGATTGCGACAGCAGTAAGCAGTAGGAAAATGAGCATTACTTTTAAGCGAGACTTTAATAACTGACATAAAAAGCCAGCAACAATATCGCCAACGGCAATCCCAATGTAACAATACATAATTCCTTCTCCCGCATTTAAAATACCTGTGGCATTTAATGCTTTGCCAAATTCTGGCGAAAAAGTGACCAAAACACCCACAACAAACCAAAGCGGCAAACCGATTAAAATACAGCAAATGTATTTCTTAAATCTGCCTGCATTGTTAAAGAGCATCAATATGTTCCCCCGCTGGATATTGGTTTCTTTTACATCTTTAAACAATCCAGATTCTGCTAAACCTACACGCAGCAACAACAAAAGTAATCCCATTCCGCCACCTATAAAATAACTGGTTTGCCAAGTATAATGGCCACCAATTAAGGCCGCAGCCACTGCGCCGAATAAACCCACTCCCGCTACAATCATGGTACCATAACCCCTATTTTCTTTGCTCATACTTTCCGTTACCAATGTTATTCCAGCACCCAATTCTCCTGCCAAGCCAACGCCAGCAATAAAACGGATAATGGTATAAGAAGTAACAGAATTAGCAAAGCCATTGGCGATATTAGCGAGAGAATATAAAATAATAGATCCAAATAAAACGCTGAGCCTTCCTCTCTTATCACCTAAAATACCCCACAAAATACCACCTAATAACATCCCAAACATTTGGCTATTGATAATTGTGGCGCCAACATCTAGTAAATCTGCCTCTGGCACACCTAATTCTTTGAGGCTTTTAACCCTTACAATTGAAAATAGGATAAGATCATAAATGTCTACAAAGTAACCTAATGCGGCTACAATAATGATAAGCGTAACATTTCGCTTGTTGGATGGGTTCATTTTAGTTTTGATTTGGTGGCCTTAAACTACTAAAAAAATATAGAATCAAAAAGTCCTTTCCAACTCGTGAAAAGGACTAAAAAAACTAACTAAAATTTAAACAGATTCTTATTTTGGCATTAAAACACCATCAATTACGTGTGTAACCCCATTGCTAGAAATTACATCTGCAATAGTTACGTTAGCACCGTTAATCATTACTTTACCGTCTTTAACAGATACTTTTAATTTACCACCTTGTACAGTAGTTAATTCTTGTCCATCTGTTAAATCTGCAGCTTTTAATGCACCTGCAACCACGTGATAGGTTAATATTTTAGTTAAATCTGCTTTCATTTCTGGTTTCATCAAACTTTCTAAAGTAGATTTAGGTATTGCAGAAAAAGCAGTATTTGTTGGTGCAAAAACTGTAAAAGGACCAGTTCCGCTCAAGGTTTCAACTAAGCCTGCTTGTTTTACAGCTGCTACCAAAGTGGTGTGATCACTAGAACCAGCTGCATTTTCCACAATGTTTTTAGATGGCACCATCATTGCGCCACCAACTTCTACACCTTTTTCTGTCATTGAAGTATCTGGAGCAGACATTGCATTGGTATCTGCCATAGTGCTATCAGCAGCAGTACTATCAGTTTTGCTAGAATTACATGCAGCTGTCATAGCTAATAGAGCTACACCCATTGCTACGCTAAGGAATTGTTTTTTCATTTTATTTATCTGTTTTAAGTTTTGTTATGGATATATACGAAGGAAAATGCGAGTCGGTTTTCTTAAAACAGTAGTTATTTGTATAAAATTAAAAACTCAACCTCTCTTTTAGTTTTCTCTAAGGTTAATCCCATTTCATTTAATATAACAGTTAGTGATGATGGATTTTCTGGCTGGAAAGAAAATTTAATATCTAACTTCTCCTTATTATTTGTTTCATCAATTATTAAGCTTTTATAAGTGCCAAAACTTTCAAGAAAATCTGCAAAATCAATCATTGTAATACTTTGTTGATCAATTTTGCCATGCATAGACATAAAAGTTCTATTACCCGATTTATTTCTTGGAATTAAATTAAACTTTTTAAAATCTGTAATTTTCAAAACATAGACATCTTTTATTTGCTTTTCGATTTTCGCCTGTAAATCAAACCTTTTTAACAATTCTCTTTTTAACGTTGGAATTAGATCTTTTTTATCCTTAACTAGGATATCCAAACAGTACATTTTTTCTTCCTTTTGCTCAATCTTGTTAATTGTTCTTCCATAAGAAAAATCGCCAAACGCTTTGCTGTACATGGTAGTAAGCCCCACATTTACAAAAGTTAACCGCCTACCTGCAAAAGCTGGTTTATCTGCAAAAGTTACCATCATTCCTGGTCCACCTTTTATTTCTGGTTGCACTAAAAACCTAGTTTGCAAAGTGTCTTCCGCAAAAAAATAATCCTTTACAAAATCTGTCGTTAAATTATCTACCTTTTCAGGCATATGTACTTCCTTACCTTCTAACAAACTATCTATTACACCATCTGTTATATTTTCTGGCAACGTTGCAGCAATCAATTTTCCCGTTGGAGAAATTAAGGCACTATGTGGAATTAGCCGATGAGGAAATATTTTCGACAGCTCATTCGCTGTATCAATTGCAAACCACAGGTTTGACGGTTTAACTTTTAAAAATTGTTTGATCCTTTCATCGCTTTCATCTGTTACAGTTATTACCTGCAATTTTTCCTTATATTTTGCTTGTAGTTTTTGCAAGTGTGGCATAGCCGATAAACAAGGCCCGCACCAAGTTGCCCAAAACTCAATCCATATTAATTTACCTTCAATTTGTGCTATCTCTGCTTTTTTTACTGGGGCATTTAAGATAGTTTTAAATTTAAAATTGGGGACTTGTACGCCTTTTTTAACTTGTGCAAAAGCGCAATTTGCCAACAGTAAACAAGCTATAATTATTCTTTCCATTATTTGATACGTTTATTTATATAAGGTTAACATGTCTATTTTGCGTTCGCTTTTCTCTAGCTTAAGTCCCAAATCAGCTAATGCTTTGGTTAATGTTTCTGGCTGTTCTGGTTGGTAAACCATTTGGATATTAAACTTTTTATTGGTGTTGGTTTCATCCACAACAGGTAGATTAACTATTCCAAAACTTTCTAAATAATCGGCTATATCTGCAAATACTACCGCATCACCAGAAAAAGTCCCAGAGCCACCACCGTATCCTTCTTTTTCTAATTTATCGCTTACCATAATTTTATCAACTTTACTATGGTCAGCTACCTTTAATACATAAACCGGTTTTAACAAGGGTGTAATTTTTGCCTGTAGCTCAAATCGCTTTAGCAATTCTGCTTTTAGGGTGGGTAATAAGTCCTCTTTTTTATTGGTGATAATGTCTAAACAAAACATCTCCTTTTTATTTTTCTCTTCGTTTCCAGTTTGGTCAATTACTCTTCCATAGGCAAAATCACCATAAGCAATTCTATACATACTTTCTAAGGTTAGGTTAATCATTGTTAACCTTCTACCTGCAAAAGCTGAACTATTGCTGTGCTGCATAGACATACCCGGACCACCTTTAATTTCAGGCTGGATCATTAAACGAGATTTTACCGTATCTGAGGCAAAGAAATAATCTTTGATAAAATCGGTAGACATGTTATCTACCTTGGCAGTTAATTCTACTTTTTCCTTTCTCAGCAATCTTTCAATTACCATTTCATTAATTTCATCGGGCCGGGTGTTGGCAATCAGCTTTCCATCCGCATCTATTAATACAGAATGAGGAATTGTAGCATGGGGGAATAACTTGGCAATACTATAGGCAGTATCAATGGCAAAGATTAAGTTTGATGGTCGTGTTTTTAAGAAAAGCTTAATTCTTTTATCTGTCTCAGCAGTTATGGTAATAATTTGCAACTGATTTTTATATTTTTTTTGTAGTTCTTGTAAATGAGGCATGGCAGCCACACAAGGCGAACACCAAGTTGCCCAAAATTCTATAAAAACAATTTTGCCTTTAAACTGACTCAATTTTGCAGTTTTTAAGGATGAATTTAACAATTGTTTAAATTCAATATCTGGAACTTGCTCGCCAGTTTTAACCTGAGCAAAAGCGTAATTAAATAGTAGCACTGCTACCCAAAGTATCTTCTTCATATTTTAAATATTTCTACAAAAATGAGGAGAACAAACAATGGTGAGCGTTAAGCACAGTTAAAGCAAAGTTAATTAGTGTTAACTCCTTCAAGTTTCTGGATTTTGCACCTTATGTTTGTAACATGCAAAAGAAAATAGTTATCGTTTTAATAATGATGAGCTGCTCTGTGTTAGGCATAACGGGTTTACAGCTGTACTGGAATTATCAGAATTATAAAACTACTGCAGCTAATTTTAAAAAAGATGCTAACAATGCCTTGGGAATTGCAGTTGATAAAGAAATGGCATTGCGAAGGGAAAAAATTTACAGGGATGTAAAAAAATGGCTTGCTGATACCTCTATAATTAAAATAACATGCGATACGATTAATAAGGAACATCGAACTACATTTACAATGGAAGATGTGGTACCTTATTATGCTGATGAGAAGGCAGATAAAGTAATAGTTGGAATCAGCTCCTTTAAACAAAAATTAGGTAAAATTACACCAGAGGCTAAAACAATTTTTGTTAATCATTTTGCAGAAATAGTTAAAAATGATTTAAGTGAAGGAGTAACCCATTATTATACTCAAGGATTAGGACATAGAATTGAGAGCGCTTTTGAAGCAAGCAAAGTAAACAAAAAACATCTAATCAATCTTTATCAAAATGAATTAAAAAAACGGAAAATTTTTTCCCAAATTACCTTAAATTCTAATTATATTCAAACAGAGGATTATTTTCTGACTAATAAATTTAATACTGCATTTAGACAGCCCTATGAAAAAACATTTGTTTGGGCTAGTTTAGAAAATTCCAATAAATATTATTTAAGAGAAATGAAGTGGCTAATCATTTCTTCATTTTTATTGATAGCAATTACGTTATTCTGTTTTTATTACACCATAAAAACCTTATTTAACCAACATAAATTGGTAGTAATAAAAAATCAATTCATTAGTAACATGACGCATGAAATAAATACGCCACTATCATCTATACAAATTACAGCAGAAGCTTTGCAGCAATTTAATCCTGATGTCGAAACAAGCAAAAAGTATTTGGATATTATTTTATATCAAACCAATAAATTAAATGAACTTTCTAAAGAGATTTTAGCTAACGCCAAATTAGAAACTTTAACTTTTGTAATGGATGAAAAAATTGAACTCAACCAATTAATTGCTAACATTCTAAACGAATTGAATTTGAGGAAAGATGTTGACCTTTCTTTTCAATCCAATATCGATAAAATCATTATGCAAGGAAATAAATTGCATTTAACGCGTTCAATTTCCAATGTATTAGAAAATGCGGCTAAATATAATTCATCATTACACCCCGCAATCGAAATTGAATTAACGAAAAATCCAAAAGACATCAACCTTACCATTGCCGACAATGGCCCTGGCATTGCAGATGAATATAAACACAAAATATTTGAGCAATTTTACCGCATACCAACCGGAAATGTACATGACATTAAAGGTTATGGATTAGGTTTAAGCTATGTTAAAAAGGTGATTAGCCAACATCAAGGTATGATCAAGGTGCTAGACAATCATCCTGTTGGAAGTATATTTTCTATTCATTTACCTAGCTAATGGAAAACAAGAAACTCTTGCTTGTAGAAGACGAGCCTTTTTTAGCTAAAGTAATAGAAGATAGTTTAAAGCAAAAAGGCTATCAGGTTACTTATGCAAACGATGGAAAAAAAGGTTACAACCTCTTTTTAAATGGCGATTTCGATATTTTAGTTTTAGATGTAATGTTGCCTTTTATGGATGGTTTTACCTTAGCCAAACAGATTAGAAAAATAAACCAAAATATCCCTATCCTATTTTTAACTGCCAAAACTGAAACTATCGACTTGGTAGCAGGTTATGAAAGTGGTGGTAATGATTACCTCAAAAAACCCTTTAGCTTAGAAGAACTTTTTCTGAGGATAGATCAGCTATTAAAGAGGACTATACAACAAAATGAGCTAAAATTAACAGCAATACCTATCGGAAATTATCTTTTTAGCCACCATAAGCAAGAATTAAGTTTTAAAGATGAAATTATCAAATTATCTAGCAGAGAAGCCGAATTGTTGCTATTGTTGTATAAGAACAAAAATCAATTAACGGATAGAAAATTAGCCTTACTATCGCTTTGGGGAGATGATAGTTTTTTCAATACCCGTACCATGGATGTTTTTATTACCCGTTTGCGCAAACACCTTAAAAAGGATAATCAGATAGAAATTTTAAATGTTCGGGGAATGGGTTATAAATTAATTTGTTAACATAGCATAAATTTGGAATTACTGTTATTCCAAGGAACAGGGAATTTCATAAGGAATTCAGGTTAAGATTTACTTCATAGCTACATTAAGGTCTTCACTGAATTAACATCCAATATTTTTGGACTAACAAAGATCTACATTTTAAATCAGCATCTTTCTGCGCCTTAAATCTGCTTGATCTGCGATAAAAATGTTTTTAAGTTTACAAACGATATTTATTGGACGACAAAAGATCTACATT
>Ga0247810_10000151_pt1 | contig 113641 bp, 103 predicted proteins | sample UWRJL119311C1_FD_179918 | JGI IMG/M metagenome (GOLD analysis project Ga0247810, IMG submission 179918) | Plant litter microbial communities from Arlington Agricultural Research Station in Wisconsin, United States - UWRJ-L119-311C-1 | ecosystem: Environmental > Terrestrial > Plant litter >... | reverse complement strand
CGGCTATCCAGGGCCATCCGACAACCATTACAGCGATCACCCGGCAATTCCAGGTAGGTGCGGCAATGCCGGAAGCCAATCCGCATGTGTTCAGAAAACACTTCGAGGAAATGGTGATCGGTGAAACGGTCTTTACCCACAAGCACACGGTTTCCGACGCCGATATCGTGAATTTCGCGAATGTTTCGGGAGATAATTTCTACGCTCATATGGATGCGACCTCGCTTGAAGGAACAATCTTTGAAAAGCGCGTGGCTCACGGCTATTTTGTATTGTCGAAAGCTGCCGGTTTGTTCGTGGATCCGAAGAAAGGACCGGTGCTCCTTAACTACGGGATCGACGAAGCACGCTTCACGAAGCCTGTTTACCCGGGAGCAACTTTAGGAGTTCGCTTCACGGTGAAAGAAAAAGTAGACCAGGAAAAACGAAGCGAAGATGACATAGCCAAAGGAATCGTGAAATTCCTCGTGGATGTTTACGATGAAACAGGGGAGACGGTGGCATTGGCTACGATCCTCACGATGGTGCGCAAGCTCGATCAATCGAAATAATTGAAAGATTGGAAACACAGTAGGCGTGGGATGCATCCCGCGCCTACTGTGTAAAATGACCATTAAATCGTTGTCAAAAATCACCGGATCAGAAACACACTGATCATTCCTCAGCGTCCTCAAAACACACAGTGCATCCAATAAAAACTTTGTGACCTTCGCGTCCCGTGAATGCCCGTCGCAGATAGGTTAGTGCATCAAGACTCTCCACGTTTCTACCTGATCAAAAACTCAAGCACTGCATTCAAAAAAGCCTCCGGAGCTTCCGCATGAACCCAGTGTCCGGCATCCGGAATCGTTATAAGCGTTGAATCGGGGAACTGGGCTTCGATGCTTTCAATATCGTCGTCACAGATATAACCTGATTTTTCTCCGCGGATAAATAAAGTCTGTGTCAGCACTTCATCTGCCGGGATCGTCGTCATCATGTTGGGCATTTCTGCTTTCAGGACCGGAACATTGATCCGCCAGGCAAGCTTTCCTTTCTCTTTCCAGTACAGGTTTTTCATCAGGAATTGCCGCGTTGCATCATCCGGGATAAAGGGAAGCAAAATGTTCTCCACTTCGGATCGTGTGGTGAGCTGTTCGAGATCCACTTCGGATAAGCCTTTGAAGATCTCGTCATGGTGCGGCGGATAAGCCTTGTTCATCATATCCACTACGATCATTTTCCCGACTTTTTCGGGATGCAGCTGTGCGTAGCGCATAACGGTCTTTCCTCCCATGGAATGGCCCAGCAGCAATACTTTGTCCAGCTTCAGCTCTTCGATCAACTCGGAGAGGTCTTCGGCCATCAAGTCGTAATTGATCTTGTTCGTCCAGTCGGAATGTCCGTGATTGCGTTGGTCGATAAGGATAACCTGGAAGTATTCCGCCAGCTTTTTGGCATGCGTTTGCCAGTTGTCGGAATTGCCGAATAATCCGTGAAGAATGAGCAATGGCTGACCTTCGCCCAGGATACGATGATGTAATTTCATAAGAATGAGTTGCGGAAAAGAAAGAGCCGCATTCAGAAGTGAGTCTTAGCAGACAATGCTCGCAAACAGCTCGAACAGGTTGGGCAATTCGAATGAAGTAGAGCTTACTTCGATGTTTTTAGTGTCTTCTGCTTTGCCTTCCGAAGAGGTTCCGGTACCTGAAGTTGTTGCCGGTACGGCTTCTTCCAGGATTTTCGTGCTTGTTTTACCCGTGGTGAATTGCCCGTTGTTGAGTTTCTGAATGATCGCCAGGATCTGGTCTGCGGAGATCTTGTCCTTATCGAAATTAATGAAGGCGGTATTCGTTTTTCGTTCTTCCACAAAATCGAAAGAACAGCGGTCAACGGCATTCGTGTTTTTAAGAGCGGTTCTGATAGCTCCTCCGCAAGCGTGCACACAGCTCATTCCGGTTACTTCCACGGCAAGCTGACGGTTAGCGGCAACCGTAACAGGCTGCTTGTAAACGATCTTTTTCTCAACCGAAATGATTTTCTTTTCGCTGTTATCGCTGCAGGAAACCGTAAGCAGCATAAATGCGCATGTTGTCAGAAGGATGCTTTTCATGTTTGAAACAATTGTGCTTTCCAAAAGTAGACCGGATTCCTTACAAAACAAAATTTATTTGCGTTAAAATGACGAAGAGTAGCAGATCCCGTTTCAACAGCATCATTCGACTATCAGGGTGGGAGCAATAGACTCAGGAAAGACCAACCTCATAACTTATAATTAAAATGAAGAGGCTGGATAAAGTCTCTCCGCCAGCTTGCGTGAAGACTATTAAAAACTCCGGAGGAGTTGCACCTTAATAACCCCGGTGGCATTGATCAGATTCGACTCCAGGGGAGTCAAACCTCCATAAACTGACTGCTGCTTTAAAACGGGCGTGTGATAGGCGGACCAATGCTGTGATGTTGCTGGCAGAGTGCTGCCATAGATATACGAAAGAAATAGAACATAAATACTTTTAAGGGACTTATAACGGTTTTAGAGCGGAGATACAGCGGTGTTAAAGCGGTGGAAAGAGATTCTTGGAACCCTATGATCGGTGGTCTCTTTGTTATTTCGGCTAAAGAAAGATAAGAAAAAACCAGGCGAATTGCAACTGTAATAGGCGATCTGCCTCATCAATACAAATATCCGCGTAAATCTGCGGGATCTGCGGGAGAAAACAGTTAAAGTTCGTACCTTTATTTCATGGAAGAAATTGTAAATCGCGTTCAGAACAGCGGACTGTTAGCAGTCGATCTGGCCGATTATTTACCATCGGAAAAAGAACTGGAGCCGTTTGATTTTGCTCCGAGATTGTGGAATGAGCTCATCCTGAAAGAAAAGGACTTTCGCGTTTTCCTGGGCGAGCACGACTGGACGATCTACCAGGGAAAGCATGTCTACCTGTTCTGCTCGGTGGAAGCCATCCTTCCTTCCTGGGCTTTTATGATCGTATCTTCAAAGCTTACGGGAATTGCCGCTACGGTTACAGTGGGTGAGAAACAGGACGCGAAACAGGCTGCTATGGCTCAGAAGATCGGTTTACTTGATCAGAACGATTACATCGATGCGAAGCTGATCATCAAAGGCTGCTCCGATATTCCCAATCCGGAAGCGATGATGTCGCTCTTCCTGCAGAAAGTTCAGCCGGTTTGTTCTTCTATCATGTACGGTGAGCCTTGCTCTACGGTTCCCATCTACAAAAGACCGAAAGTTAAGCAGGTATAACTGCCGAAGTAAGACCTTTTTGATTTAGCAGCTTCAGTAATTGCGGAAGAAGCTCCCATTGTCTTTCCTTCATTTTTGGATTGTCGTGAAGAACGATAATGTCTCCCGCACGTATCGCTTTTGCTTTCTTAAGGATCTTTTCAATGGGAACGGAAGGATCGTAATCGTACGAGAGCCACGACCACATGATAATCCTGAACTGCCTGGCCAGTGTTTTACGCTGCGACCGGGTTGCTTTTCCATAAGGAGGCCGCATCAGTGAAGCAGGATAAACATGCTGAAAATCTTCCACAGATTCGAAATAGATGTCGTTGCTTACTGCGCTTCCCTTCGTATGCCTCATCGTATGATTACCGATCGAATGGCCTGCCTCCAGGATCGCTTCAGCAATTTCGGGATATCTTACGAGGTTTTCACCCACACAAAAGAAAGTAGCTTTCATTCCATGCTTCGCAAGCTGTTCCAGTACAAATAGAGTAATGTCCGGATGTGGCCCGTCGTCGAACGTCAGGAAAACAGTTTTACCGGAAACACGAAGCCTCCACGTGTAGGACGGGTAAAACCTGTCGATCCATCGTGGAGGCCTGAATATGTGGGGCATTTTATGTTACTGCGGATTTTTCCTGTTGGTATCCGTTGGCATTACAGCCGGAGCAGGAATTCCTTCGGTTGGCATAGCCGGTAATTCTCCCGGTACCTGCCCGCCTCCCGGAGCAGCCTGAACTGCTGGCCCTTCCAGTATTTTGTAAAGGATTCCGATACCGTCAAGTGAACCTCTCAGCTCGAAATACCTGGAAGCAAACGCTCCCATGTTCGATCCGCGGCTCATCGATTCACCGTTTTCACGTGCAAGGTTTTCCATCTCTTTGTACATACGCGGATAAACGCTCTGGTACAGCCTGTTGACCATGTTCTGAGTTCTCCTGGCCAGCGCACTGGTCGGATCGCCCATTTCACGATCGTTGGAAGCAGTGTAGATCGTCATGTAATTCATCGTAGCACTGGCAATGTCCTTGATGTTGTTTCCTGCAAAGATCACGTCGCTGTTCTCGAAGAAGCGAATAATGCTTTCCAGCTGGTCGGCAACCTGCATTCCCAGTTTTTCGCCACCTTTTTTATCGCCGGCGCGGTAAAGCATCTGCACGTAGTCGTGAACATTTCCATCCTGGTAAACACTGTATTCCGAACCGTCTGGTCCCGGGATCTTACGTTTGGTTGCCATTGGCTCCCCGTAATCGATCACGTTGTCGAGCGGCATCACTTTCAGCGATCGGTTGATCAGGTTGATAGCGCGCTGCTTGTAGTCTGAAATACGACCGTCGCTTCCGATAAGTGTTTTGCCGATAGAGTCTGTAATGCGCGTGTTCTGTCCGACTACCACCTGGCGGGAAGAATAATCGGCATAACGTGCTTTCATGTCTGTAAGCTCTTCTGCTTTCTTCAGGTAATAATCTGCAAGCTGCGCGAACTGTGAGCGCATCTGGCCTGTCTGGTCACGTGCATAGTTATCCGTAAGTACTTTCGGATCGTACATTTTACCGAATGTATAAACGTCCATCAGGTGATGGTACATGCGGTCCGGGTTGATTCCTTCTGCCGAGCGGATCGGGGAAACTTCCCACGCCATTCCATTCTGGCGAAGGTGTCCTGTCTGAAGGATGGCCATCGCAACTTCCTGTCCTGCCGGGCTTGAATAGTAAACCGCACGGTTCCAGTTGTTGTTGGCGATCATGTCCAGCATCATTACCTGTTCTTTCATAAGGCCCCGCTCGGAGAAAGAGAAACGAATGTCTTTCTCGCACTGTGATCTGTCTTTTTCGGTAATGATCTCCGATTTGATGGCGTTATTCACATCGATCGGAAGAATGAATCCTTTTGCAGGGAAAACACGCAGGCTTCTTCCGCCTTCGTTGTCTATCATGTTTTCATCGTCTTTCACAAATGCCATCGCATCTTTCAGTGGAAGGTAATCCCATCCTGCTTCCCATGTCTGGAGCAATTCCTGGATCTGCTGAAGCGCTTGCTGATCGCCTTCGATAAGTCCGTTGCTGTATCCGTTGAATACTTCCACGATACCGTTATTCATGTCATCGAATACAGTGAAGTTAACGGAATCAGGGCTGATCACATTGAATTTGCTTTTGATCAGGGCAAGTCTGCTTGCAGTTGCAGCATCTTTTCCTGTCAATCCTGCCAGGTTTTGGGCTGCAATGCTTCTGAATTCAGTATAAGACTCGGCAAAAACAGCTTTGTTATTCGCTACTTTTTTGGTGAAGATGTCTTCGAGCAGCTCACGTCGGATACCGCTTCTTGAAAGCTCGAATAAGCTGAGGAAAGCAACCTGTTCGGTGTTTCCGGCTCCAGCAAGGATCTGGTCTTCGCGGAAAGTAATAGGAAGCGGCTCTGATTTGTAAGCTTTACGCATCATTTGCTCGGTGTACCAGTCTGTTTGCATCAGGCTCAGGTTACAAACACGTACGTCTGTTCGCTGACCCTCTACTTCCTGGTAATACCACAACGGGAAGGTGTCGTTATCACCGGCGGTGAAAAGAATACTGTTCGGTGCGCAGGACATCAGGTAGTTGTGAGCAAGATCGCGCGCCGATGATTTTTCACTTCGGTCGTGATCGTCCCAGCCCTGCTGCCCCATAATAATCGGAACGGACAATGAAAGGAGGATCGCTACTCCCGCACCGGCAGCATGGTTTTTAATCACATTTCGCAGTCCGAACATCAATCCGAGCAGGGCGCCGCCCAGCGCAAAGATGATGATCCATGCTTTGAAGGTAACCGCTCCGATGATCAGGAAGAAAACGGCACCGCCGGCTCCAACCATTCCGTAAGCTTTCCATTCCTGTTTCGAGAAGTTCTTATAGGCTTCGTAAAGTGCAATAACCCCTATGCCTATCCACATCGCAAAAGCGTAGAAGGAGGCGGCGAAAGCATAATCACGCTCACGTGGCTCCAGCGGTTTCTGGTTCAGGTAGAAGATAATGGCAACTCCCGTAAACAGGAAGGTCAGCAGTACTACAAACGCATCTTTCGGAGCACGGTAGAAATGGAACAGCATTCCGATCAGTCCGAGGATCAATGGAAGGAAGAAGAATTTGTTGTGGCTCTGATTGTCTTCCGTGTAAGTCGGCAGGTCGGCCTGGTTGCCCAAACGACTGTCGTCAACTGCGCTGAATCCGGAGATCCAGTTTCCACGCATGTCATCGCCATGTCCGCGGATATCATTCTGGCGACCGGAGAAATTCCACATAAAATAACGCCAGTACATCCAGTTCATCTGGTAGCGGAACATATAGGTCATGTTCTCACCGAAGGTTGGCAAACGAAGTCCGTCATTTCCTTCACCACGCTCGTCGGTATAGCCCGACCATTTTTTATACATTTCGATCTTCGCCGGCTCATTGCTCCAGTACATACGCGGAAGAAGAGTCGTCTGCGAATATTTCGGAACCTGTCCTATGCGAATGTCTTCATTGGAAACGAAGTACTTTTCCACCACATCGTAGCCACGGCCGAGATTACCGGCGTATTTCTTCGCTGCAGCTTCCGATTTAAATCCTTTCAGATCAGTGCCGGCTTTTTGCACAACGAAACGACGTAGCTGGTATTCGGAAAGATTGCCCCATGTTTCGGTGCTTCTGAGCTCAGGTTTCCCGTTTACCATTACTTCGCCTTCGCGAAGGGAGTTCCAGTAAGGGCCTGAAAGAATAGGCCAGCTTCCGTACTGCTCACGTTTCAGGTAAGAGTGAAGTGTTACAAGGTTTTCCGGGTCATTTTCGTCCAGCGGCGTGTTGGCATTCGAACGGATCACGATTACTGCAAACGATCCGTAACCGATAAACAATACGATAAAGCTCCACAGAACGGTGCTCAAAAGTGGTTTCGCTTTGCGTTGTGCGTAGCGAAGTCCGTAGATAAATCCACCCACAAGCAGCAGGAAGAAAAAGATCGTTCCGGAATAGAAAGGCAATCCGAGGGAATTAACAAATCCGACCTCGAAGCTGGAGGCAATTGCAACTGTTCCCGGGATAACACCTTCCTGAACGAAAGCCAGGATAAAGATGGAAAGAATACCGGTCAGGAAAATGCCTTTGAAATCTGTTTTTGTCCAGACGTTGAAGTAAATGATGTAGGCGATCGCAGGAATAGCAAGTAGTCCGAGCAAGTGAACCCCGATAGCCAGTCCGAAAAGGAAAAAGATCAGGATCATCCAGCGCATCGGGCTTCTGTCAGGATTGAGCTCCTGGTGCTTGATGGCGATCATTTCGGCGTCCCATTTCAGGATTGCCCAGAAAATAACGGCTGTAAACAGGGAAGACATGGCGTAAACCTCACCTTCGACAGCTGAGAACCAGAATGAATCGGAAAAAGTATACGCTAAAGAACCGATCGCTCCGGCGCCAACAATAGCAAGCTGATCTCCGAAGGATAATTCCCTGCTGGTGCGCTGAATGATTTTCTTCGCCAGCATGGTAATAGACCAGAACATGAATAAAATGCTGAACGAGCTGCAAAGTGCCGACATCCTGTTGATCCATACGGCAACCATATCAGGTTGTGCGAAAAACGAGAACATACGTCCGATGACCATGAATAATGGTGCACCCGGAGGGTGACCAACTTCGAGTTTGTAGGCTGCTGTGATGTACTCACCACAATCCCACAGACTCACTGTATCTTCGATCGTTATGAAAAAAACGGTGGTAGCGATAAGGAATACGAACCAGCCAACAAGGTTGTTGAGTTTGTTGTAATTCATGTTTATGTCTAATGTTTAACGTGCGAAAATAAGAATATTAGCGCAGGAATGACAGCAAGCAGAACGAAATTTGCTAAATCAATGAAATTCAATCTGTTTTTGCCTGCAACAGAAAAAAATGGATTTTTTTTCACGTTTTTACTGGTGGAATTAATTTTTGTTATTAGTTTTGCACCGTCCAATTGGCCCATGGTGTAACTGGCAACACGTCGGTTTTTGGTACCGAAGAGTCTAGGTTCGAGCCCTAGTGGGCCAACAGAAAAGCTTCTCAGAAATGAGGAGCTTTTTTTATGCTCATTCGTCTGGCGGTGAAGTTCAACATTCCGGAACAGCATTACTGTGTTTTGACCCTCGGGCTTCTTGTTTTCGTCCGAACGGTAGTAATGCCAGACGATTCCTCTAAAATTAAATCGCCGGAACGTTCATACACGATCAGCGATGACAGTACATTTACAGCTGATCCATCGGCCCTCATTACTACCCATTCTCCTTTTTTAACCGACATCCGGATCGTTATTGGATCGTTAGGATCACGAACAGTCCATTCAGCAGGGAAAGCAGTAGCCGGGTCTTTTGGCAAACTTATTTCATACCGTTTTTCTCCTGAATGGATCGCCAGCTTATCGTCAGCTGAAACTCCGTTACAATCAATTCCCATTTTCACCAGCGTATCGTTCACCTGTAAAAAATCAACTTTCCGGTTAGCAGCATAAATGGAATCGACAGGCAGGCGGGTTGTGATAACAAGTGAATCCTGCTGGGAAAAACCAGTAAAGCTCAGAAGAAAAGAGGCTAGCGCCAGGTAGTAATTCATGATGATGATTTTATAAAAGATCAATGCAATTAAAATGGATCGCCTCTATGCCCTGATAACGGTCATGGAGGAGAATAGTTGCTGTTTGCCTTATTCTGTCCTGGCGAATCAGGAAGCGGTTGCGCAGAAATGCCTAGCTTTGCAGGATCAACAGCGCAGATGCGTCTGGGAATTTGAAAAACATGAGTGAGAATCAACGTACGGAACTGAGTAACCTGGGAGAATTTGGATTAATCGACAAATTAACCGGTGGATTTACAAATAAGGTCATTTCAACGGTGAAAGGTGTCGGTGACGATGCAGCTGTTATCGAACGGAATGAGACGCAATACACGCTCATTTCTACGGATATGCTGGTCGAAGGCGTTCACTTCAACCTGATGTACATGCCTTTCAAGCATCTTGGCTACAAGGCTGTTATGGTGAATCTTTCGGATATTGCAGCGATGAATGGGATTCCGGAGCAGATCACCGTTTCGATGGCTGTTTCCAACCGTTTTCCGCTCGAAGCGCTTGAGGAATTGTACGAAGGCATTCGCCTGGCGTGCGATGGTTACGGTGTGGACCTGATTGGTGGAGACACGACTTCTTCGACTTCCGGACTTGTGCTTTCGATCACCGCTGTCGGAGTCGTAGATAAAGACAAAGTTGTTTACCGTTCGGGTGCAAAACCGAATGATCTGCTGGTGGTAACCGGTGATCTCGGGGCAGCGTACATGGGGCTCCAGGTACTGGAGCGCGAAAAGGAAGTGTACAAGACCAACCCGGATATTCAGCCTGATCTCGATGGATTCGATTACATTATCGGCCGGCAGTTGAGACCGGAAGCGCGAAAAGATGTAGTCGAATTTCTTGGCGAGCTGAATGTTGTGCCTACTTCGATGATTGACGTTTCCGACGGTTTGGCTTCCGAAGTGCTGCACATCTGCAAAGCGAGCAATACAGGTGCTATGGTTTACAACGCCAAACTGCCTATAGATTCTGCTACTTCACTCGCTGCAATCGATTTCAACCTGGATCCCGTAACCTGCGTTTTGAACGGCGGAGAAGATTACGAGCTGCTGTTCACCGTTAGCCAGGCCGATTACGATAAGATCAAAGGAAATCCTCACATGACCGTTATCGGGTTTATAACAGAACCGGAGCAGGGAACCTATTTAGTGGATTCGAATGAGTCGCTTGTTCCGCTGAAAGCACAGGGCTGGAATCATTTCACCTCTTGATTTTAATGTAAATGCTCATTAGCAGAAATCCAAAATCAAGAATCCAAAATCACTTTAAGCGGAGGCCAGGAAATGGTACTTCTGCCGGATCGTTTCACCCAGGGAAATTTTTCGGATCCTGGATTCTATCCAGCTCGGGAAATCGAAATGAACGGAAATCGGAAGGGTATTTCCCTTGTTCTGAATTTGTTCCAGCTGGTTAAACAGTACGCTGAATAGCTCCGCATGGTCAAGCTCATGGGCTTTTGAAATTTTCAATAAAGTCTGAAGAAAGGCAGCCTGGTGTTCGTTCGACCTGTTCCTGCTCTTGATTAATTTCTGGGCATTTCTGATCGCGAACGGCAAATGACTGATGTTCCTGAGCTCATAGTGGAGGATGACATTCATCAGGTGCGCCGCAGTCATTAATTCTTCTTTTTCATCCAGCGAATAATCGTTCAGGATCAGGTTGATCTTTTTCAGCGCTCCGGCATAATTCTCCGTGCCGGTGTAAATACCGGCCAGCTTGATGTGGAAAAAAGCCATTCTCAGGGGCGGGATCTTTGCTCCGTGCTTTTCAAGACCACTTTCCGTAGCAGCAAGCAGTTTTCCCGCAGCCTGAAAATCTCCACGCAGGGTTACAAGGCTCAGTTCTATACTGGTAATACTGGAAAATAACTTGATCTGCAGATCTTCCGAAAGCGGTTGCTGCTCTTTTTCAATCGTTTTGAGGTTTCTTAAGAACTGTTCGCTTTTTTCAAACTGACCGGTGGTTTCTGCTAAATAGCACGCATTGGTGAGTACGGAAAGCAGGATATTCGGCCTTCCGGAAGCAAACGAAGGATGTTGCCTAAGGTGTTCGATTGTTTGCTCGCAGAAATCGAGGCTTTGATGAAAATCGCCCAAAGCATACTGATAAGCCGCCTGGATATGGAAATACAGGTAAGTGGCTTCGGTAGATTGTGCCGCTTCGATCAGACCGATGTCCGGAAGCTGCCTGATCAGTTGATCCGGTTTTTCTTTTCCGGTTTCGCTGGTTGCTATTCCGCTCGTTTGAAGATGACGAAAGACACGGCTTTTCAGGTTCCAGAGCTGATGAATGAGCTGCTCTTTCGCAAGCAGCTGCTGGATGTCGGTGTGCAGCTCTGTTATTGCTTTTTCCTCGGCTTCATAGCCTTGTGTCTCAAGAATGCGCTGGCGCAATTTCCCCGACTGGATCAGGATCAGGGAAAGATCATGCTTTTCCGCTATTTTCTCCAGGCTTCTGAGCTGGCGAAGACTTTGTGTGTAAAGCGATTTTTCATACAGGATTGTCGCCTGGTGGAGCATTCTTCCCAGCTGTGCCTCTACGGAAGAATTGGCGTGAAACAAATGCAGCGATTGGAGGAGCTGATCATACAACCGCTTTTTGACGGTCGAAAACTGGTTCAGGAAAGCCTTTCCGTGGAAATGAGCAATCAATGCTTCTTCGTCGTAAACTTCCTGCCTGGAAATATAATCGAATAACACGACCATGTTGCAGTCATCGCTTGCGAGGTGGCGCGTAGCGTGAAGTTTATAATAACGCTTTTCAGTTTTTGTAAGCGATCCGATCAGTTCGTGAAGGCTGTCTTTAATCTTGGTAGACATAGTGAGCTTGTTGTGTGAGAGTTTGGTCTATCCAAGATACAACAAGGCATGGATGAAAGAATGGCAGTTGATTGAACGGTAGGGGATATTGACTCTGAACAAACGTTTGGAGCAAAAAAAAGTCCGGTTTTGTTAACCAGACTTTCTATATAATGAGATTAGAAATTTATTTTCCTTTTTTCGGACGAGGTTTTGATGCATCCGTATCAGAGTTAGGGTCTACGATACCCGGATCATCCGAATTGGTAAGTGTCCCTGAAGTTCCTGTATTGTCCGATCCTGAGCTGGATAGCCCGGCTGGACCTGGTGCAGGAGTGTTCGGTGTGCTTGTTCTATCGATACGTATGTTGTTTTCCGCATTGTCATTGACAGGGCGAATAGTATCCTTCTGGCAGCTTGCTGCGAGAAATACTAAAACAACTATGATTCCACTTAATTTCATCTTACAATGATCTTTATACAAAACAAATATAAACGATTCATTCAATAATATCCAAATTTTCTACTGGTATTTTGATTAAAACGCTTGTTCCCTTGATTGATCGGTCGGAATTGAACACCTGGAACGGTCCGTGGAGCTCATAATCCTTTTTCCACATCTTCCGGATAAGGTCAATTCTCTTGGAGGTGATCTCCATTCCCTGCGACTTGTGATCGCCGGCAAACCGCTGTTTTTTATTTATGCTGAAATCGATTCCTATTCCGTTATCGCTAATAGTAATTTCGATGGCGTCCCCGACGATTTTCAGCAGGATCTCGATCTTTCCTTTTTTGGTTTCGTCGGGCAGAATCCCGTGAATAATACTGTTTTCGACAAAAGGCTGAAGCAGCATCGCAGGAACCGGAATGTTCTCGATGTCGATGTTCCCCGTTTCAATGGAATAGTCGAAGCGGTCTTTGAACCGCATAGCTTCCAGCGACAAATAAAGCTCCAGTCGCTCGAGCTCCTGCTCAAGGGTCACAATGTTGTCTCCTTCGGATGCGCTGTCGAGATTTTTGCGGATCAGCTTGGCAAAATTCGTCAGGTAGCGATTAGCAGAAAGGCGATCCTGCGTATTGATGAAATACTGGATCGAATTGAGCGAGTTAAAGATGAAGTGGCGGTTCATGCTCGCATTAAGCGACTGTTGTTCCAGGGCAAGCAAACGGCTCTTGTCCTCCAGGTTTTCTTTGTAATTGCGCTCGCGTTCCTGTTTGATCCTGCTGCGGAAAAAGCTGCGGATCCCGAGAACAAGTGCAATGATGATGATCGTGTAGAACCACCAGGTTCCCCAGAATGGCGGTGTAATGTAAATCGGCAGCAGGTATTCTTCCGAGACCACGCCCATTTCATCCATTGTGCGGATGTGAAGCAGGTAATCGCCGCTTTTGATATTGGAAAGAACGATTGACGGATTGGAGAGCAGGGGAGACCAGCTTTCATCCTGTCCTTCCAGCCAGAACTGATAGCGTAGCCCGTTCGGGTCGGCCATCAGGATGCCGTCCAGGTCAATGGAAATATTGTTTTTGTTGTAAGGCAGCCGGAGATCTGCGGGAAGTCCTTCACCGTCTAATTTCGAGCTGTAAGAAGTGTAGTCGAAAGGCTGGTAATTCAGCAGGACGGCGGTAATGTTAATGAGCGGGGAAATGCGCGGCCCTCCGTATTTTCCGGCCTGGCTGATGTCAAATCTGACAAGTCCTTCTGCTGTTCCGAACCACAGGTATTTTCCGTCGTAAAGCGAAGAGTTGATATTGGATTCCAGGTTGATCAACCCGTCGTTAATACCATAATGCTTAACGATATAAGGCTCTTCCCGGCAGTTGAATACGTAAAGCCCGTTATTGGTCCCGATATACATGTAATCGCCGACTTTTTCCTGGAAGTTGATCAGCTTTGTTCCGCTCGAGCTGCCGATGGCAACAGGGTCGAATTTCAGTCCGTCAAATGTGAACAGGCCGTTTTCTGTTCCTATCCACAACAGGTTATTGTCGTCTATGGCAAGAGAAGTCACTCCCGAGGCGAAATGGCGAACGCGCTTCACAACTCCTGTCTGGGGAGTTATTTCAAAAAGGCCTTTATCGGCTGCGCACATGATCTTCCCGTTGAAGGCCGCAAAATCGCGGATGATCCCCATGGTCGATGTAAAATCGCTCTTAAGTTTTATGGGAGTGAATTTTTCGTTCCTGATCCAGCCCATTCCGCCTGCGCCGCCTGCGATCAGGGCACCGTTGGGGAATCTCCTGATAACGGTGATCCTTCCGATGTCTTCACTGGCTGAGAATGTTTTCACTTCACCGCTTCTGAGCCTGACGGAAAGTCCCAGGTCTGTTCCGCACCAGAGATTGCCGTAGGAATCGTATTCCATGCTCCAGATCGTCATGCCTTTCACATCCACATACGAAGTAATGCCTGCTTCCCAGCTGAAAAGTCCTTTATCGTAACTGCCAAACAAATACTGTCCGCCCGGCGATTTATTAACAGAAAGGATCAGGTCGCTCGGAAAGCCGTTCTTGCTGTTGAAATGAACAAATTGCTCACCACTGAAGCGCAGCAATCCTTTGCCTTCGGTTCCCATCCAGATAATTCCTTCCCTGTCTTCGAAAATACAGTTGATCGAGGCGATCGGAAGCCCGTTGGACTCATTCAGCAGAAGCTGCCTGCCTTTCGTATTGATACGGATAACTCCGTAGATCGAGTTCAGCCAGATCTGTCCTTTGCTGTCGATGAAGCTCTTTTTGATGTTGTATTCTTCTGCCGTAACCGGGATGGAATCTTTTCGCGTAAAGTTTTTTCCTGCCGTGAAAAGTCCTTCCGTGTAGGTGGAAACGATGAGCTTGTCTTTCCCGGAAGCAAATCCCGAAATGCTTTTAATCCCGAAACTGCTGACATGCGTGAACGCGCGCAGGTCTGAAGTGCTGTACACTCCGCCGCGCGTGGCAATAAAAAGCCTGTTGTTCAGTATCACGAGATCCCTGCACCGGTTGGCATCCGGATTGGGAAGATCGAACTTCTGAATTTTATTGTCGCGGATAAAATAGAGCCCGCCGCCGTTCGTTGCCGCTACTATGTAATCTTTGTAAGCAAGAATGGATGTTACGCTGGCAGTGCGGTCGCCGCCAAAAAGCTGCCAGCCGGTTGCTTTCCCGTTTTTAAGAACACTGATCCCGCCTTCGTGACCAACCCACAGATCTTTGCCTATAAGCGAAAGATTGGTGATCCGGTTGTTGACAAGGCCGTTTTCGGTCGAATAGGAAATGAATTTCTTCCCGTTGAATTTGGCCAGTCCGCTGAGTGTCCCTACCCACAGATAGCCATGCTCGTCCTGGTTGATACAGGTGACCTGCGATTGAGGCAGCCCTTCCGACGTGGAATAGGACAGGAAGGAATAGCTCTGACCGAAGAGAGGTGAAGCAACAAGTAAAAAGGGCAGTAAACGAAAAAGGTTTCTCATCCGTGCTTGAGCATTTTTACGAATTCGGTAACACGGTTTCTGGCCACCGGAATGCGTAATCCACCTTGCAGAACGGCATAATGCCCGTCTTCGTTGATGTATTCTTTCAGCCTGTTGAGGTTGATGATATGGGATTTGTGAACACGGAAGAATTTCGCGGAATCCAGTACGTTTTCGTAGATCTTGAGTGTTCTGGTGTCGAGGTAACGCGTTCCGTCTTCGAAATAGATGGTAGTACAATTGCCGCTTGCTTCCAGATGCGTAATGGTATTGTCTTCAACGATCTTTAATCCTTTGGTATGGCTGATAGCGATGCGGTTGTTCGGCTTGTTCCTCAACAGCTGATCGGAAAGGTTGCGAAGGCTTTTGAAGTAAGTTGTATAATTTTCGGGATCCTGCCCGAAGATGTTGCGGGCCTCCACCAGTTTTTCAACGGCAGTCCGGAGGTCGTCGATATCAATCGGTTTCAGCAGGTAGTAAACGGCGCTTGCATTAAATGCGCGGATCGCATAATCCTTGAATGCAGTAACAAATACGACCAGGAAGTTTTTTTCTTCTACCTCTTCGAGCAGCTCAAATCCTTCTGCTCCGCTTGGCATGCGGATGTCGAGAAAAACAACATCCGGCTGTGAAGATGCGATAAGTGCTTTGGCCTGTTCCTTTCCGGAAGCTTCTCCTATTACTTCGATTTCCGGACAAAAATCGTCCAGCATCATGATCATGTTTTTGCGGGCATACTCCTCATCGTCAATGATAAGTGCGCGTAGTCTGGTAGTTTCCATAATTTAGTTTTAGCATGTGAGAGAACCCGAAAGGCTTCGTTCCGAATATACGCATAATTTTAAATCGCCTGTGTCCGGGAGTGCCGATCAAAGGCGCTTGTCTACAGTTCGCAAATTTATCATGAACGCTCAATCAATCAACAATACCTTTAAGGTTTTTTCCTGAAGAAGCCGTGAACTCTGCATTACTTTAGAATGAATCTTTAAACCCTCTCATATGAAGAATGTTATACCTAAAACAAGCTGGATCTTTAACGACAACGGAAACTAATTCCATCCTGAATCCTCCGCAAGAACAAATTGAAAGTCGTCCTTCCGGCGGCTTTTTTTATGAATATAACACCACTTTGCTCCTAATCGACCGGTGAAGAAAGGCCTGCTGCCAGGCCATGTTCCCTATCTCCCATTTCCTGAATTAACCGAGTATCGTTCTCAGGATCTCCAGTGCTTTTTCCGGTTTTTCCTCGTGCGACATATGCCCGCAGCCACTTATTTCGAACCAGTGAATACCATGAGTTTCAGCAAGGGCATGCAGTTCTTTCGCCGGGATCAGCGCATCTTTTTCTCCCTGCACGATGGACACCTGCCCGGATTTCTCCGCCAGGATGTTCACATAAGAAGGACGATCGCGCATCGCTGCCGCCGACCAGCCAATAGCCGCCGGAGGCATGTTTTCGGCAATCTGGCAATACCTTTCTATCGTTTCGGGGTGTTTTTCCGGGGAAGCGAACAATTTTGGAATGGCTTCGCGGATAAAGAACGATGCTTTGGTCTGTACCAGCTCTATGACACGGTCCCGGTCTTTCTTCTTCTGCTCGTTGTCTGGCCACGGATGTGAATGAAAGAGAACGAGCTGCTCGAGGTCTGCATCGGATTTTAATAATTCCAGGCCTACGTAACCGCCGAGCGAATGACCGATCAGCTGGTAATTTCCAATGCTCAGTTCATCAAGAAGTGTTCTTACCTGCTCAGCCATCAGTGCGATCGACGGAATAGCTTCTTCCTCGAAAAAACTTTCGCCGTGACCGTGAAGATCGATACAGATACAGGTATTGTTCTGAAATCCGGCTGTCACGGTTTCCCAGATAGAAGTGTCTTCCATAAATCCATTGAGGAACACAAGTGGTTCACCGATACCGGTAACCGTATAGTGAAGCAGTCGTTCGTTAGTTTCCATTCATCAGGGTTTCAAGTTCATCTGTTTCGATCGGGATATTCCCCATCAGGTTGAATGGTCCGCCGCTTTCGCGAACGACCAGGTCGTCTTCAATGCGAATTCCAAGTCCTTCTTCCGGGATATAGATTCCCGGCTCGCAGGTAAATACCATTCCCGCTTTGATCGGTTCGTGCCACAGACCGACATCGTGCGTATCCAGTCCGAGGAAATGCGAAGTTCCGTGCATAAAGTATTTCTTGTAAGCCGGCCACGCTGCGTCCTGGTTTTTGATATCTGTGGAGTCGATAAGCTTAAGTCCCAGGAGCTCGCTTTCCATCAGTTTTCCGACTTCCTTGTGGTATTCAGCCATGATCGTTCCCGGAACAAGCAATTGCTGGGCGCTGTTCTTAACGCGAAGCACGGCATCGTAAACCGCCTTCTGTCTTGGAGAAAAACGGCCGTTGATCGGGAGGCAGCGCGTAAGATCGGACGAATAGTTCGCGTATTCCGCACCAACGTCGAGGAGAATGACTTCGCCGTCTTTACATTGTGCGTTGTTCTCTATATAATGCAGCACACAAGCGTTTTTTCCCGTTGCAACGATCGGCGTGTAGGCAAATCCCTGCGAGCGGTTGCGAAGAAACTCATGTGCAAGCTCTGCTTCGATCTCGTATTCCCACACCCCGGGCTTGATAAAGCCAAGTAATCTTCTGACCCCTTTTTCGGTGATGTTACAAGCCGTTTGCATCAGCGCGATCTCGGTCTCTTCTTTTACCGAACGGATGCTGTGAATGATCGGAGCGCTTTTGTGGACCTGGTGTGCCGGGTAATCCTGTTTTACCTGGATAATAAAACGGTCTTCGCGCGTTTGCACGGTCGTATCGGCCCGCAGGTGCTCGTTGGTATTCAGGTAAATACCTTTTGCTTCCGCCATCAATTGCTTGAAAATGACAGGGAATTGCTGCAGCCAGTAAACAGTTTTGATCCCGGAAGCGGCCGTTGCCTGCTCTTTATTCAGCTTGGCTCCTTCCCAGATTGCGATGTGATCATTCGTTTCTTTTAAGAACAGTACTTCCCGGTGTGCCTCGTTGGAAGCGTCCGGGAAAAGGACAAGTATGCTTTCTTCCTGGTCGGCGCCCGAAAGGTAAAAGATGTCCCGGTGCTGCTGAAACGGAAGCGTGGCATCCGCGCTAACCGGATAGATATCGTTGGAGTTGAATACGGCCACCGTTCCCGGTTCCATTTTCTGAATGAATTTGCTGCGGTTGCGGATAAATAACTGCGAATCTATTTGTTCGTATTTCATGTCTTTCTTAAGCTAAATGTACAGACCATGAAGGTAGAAAATTATTTGGTTTTGTTCCACTGTCTCACGTCCACACCGATAAATTCATCCCCTCAATAGTTGCATGCTCCTCCGATTTACAGTACCTTCGACTCAGTAGGGCAGTTATCCTCAGTAACCTGCTTTTTAGAAATCAGCTGCACTTTCACAGCACACGTGAACCATACTTCAGCCACAGTTTATCCACACTTCAACTAGAGTTCAGCCAGTTATTACAGGTACATCAGCTATAGATATGAGGTAGATCACGTATACATAAAGCGTACCTGACAGGTACCAGAGCCATACTTCACTTATACCGGATAGATAGCTTCTCTATACTTGGCATGGATGTTCGATACCCAAAACCCCTGAGCGTTTAATCCAAAATCCTTTCTCCGTTTAATCTTAAATCAACCATCAAAAATTCAAAATCTTACCGGTTTAAGTAGATCGTAAATTGTTTACGGACTTCCGGGCGCACCTTTGCTTCAACAAAAACGGAAAGACATGAAAACTTTATTCGACAGCATCCTTTTAAATCGCCTTCAAATGGAAAGCAATTCCAACGAAGTGACCATTGACTGCACAGTGTACGAGCGCGGAGATCAGTATGAAACGGAGATTGTCCTTTCCGGTACGGCGATGAACCAGTTGCTAAACGAGCTGGCTTGCCGCGATATCGAGCTCGACTTCGAGCAGGGGTGCGACGAGATCGTTATGCCCGACGGTTCAGTTATCTACCACATGAACCTGGACGTGGAAAGCCGCAATCCGATCTTTCTTCCGCTTTACGTGATGCCGGAGAAATTGCGTTTATTGAGAGCGTAACAAGGCATTACTTTGTGTGAAAAAACACACAGTCTTTTTATTTCGGAAAAAAGTTGTATTTTCGAATCGTGTTCAGGTTGAGCACGTTGGTTTGAAATCAATTACTACATGAAAAAAGCAGTCTATTTGTTAGTGTTCGGTTCGGTGTTTTTAGCCGGCTGTCCTAAACATGAAATCATCCCGGCGCCTAAGCCGAAAGTTGAGCTCGAAGGTCACTTTATCGGTAACGTCAACGGATCGAATGTGGAATACACACAGGATGTTTCAGGTTTCACGATGGAAGCATCGGGCGTAAAGCTCATTCTACCGCCGCCGCAATTGTCACGGGCTGTCTATACTGCGGAAATGAAAACGAGCGAAAACCTGATCTCTGTTAAAATTGGATTGGGAAGCGTACAATGGGATGGTTTTACATCCTCAAGCCCGACTTCATCCCAGTTCAATTCCTTCTTTACGGATGCAGCGAATCTGACACCGACTTACTCAACAGCAGCTTCTGCAGGATTTGAAGTGACTTACCGCGATGGTTCAGGAAATATCTGGACATCCGATCAAACGGATCCGGGAACAGTTACTTTTTCGAATATCTCTCAGGAATCAGATGGAACAGGCGACTACTCGAAATTTGTTTGCTCATTCAGCTGTACGGTTCACAGGATGCAGATCAATCCGTCGCCTCAACCGCCAACTCCGTTATCTCTTACGATTTCCAACGCAGTATTTACCGGTTGGTTTAAGCGTTAAACTCTTATAAAATGAAAAGCCATTTCAATTGAAGTGGTTTTTTTTTGTACACTTGGATCCAGGTCATGCAGAAACAGGTTAAAATCGGTATCATCGGTGATTTCAATTTCACCTACAACACGCACCATGCGACGAATCTCGCATTGGATCATGCCGGCCGTTTCCTGGAGCTCGAATTGTCTTATTACTGGATCCGCCTGAGCGAAGCCCTGACAATGAAACAAAGCCAGTTCGATGCTTTTGACGGAATCTGGGTTGCTCCGGGACCTTACATCAACAATTTTTACCTGAACGGAGTGGTGGATCTGCTGCTGCTGCGCCCGGTTCCCGTTTTCATTACAGGAGAAGGGTTTCGCGCATTTATGGATGTGCTGATCCAACGGAATAACCTGAATGCCAACGGCGAAAAACTGATCTCCGATAACCTGGTAGAAGGAAACCAGTTTGAAAGACTGTTCATAGAACCGCATTCTTCGTCGATTATTCAGCTTTACGAAACACACAGTCCCGAAGAGCTCACATCCACGCGCTACAGTATGTACCCGCAGCTGATCTCGGCGCTGGTCGAAAATAACATTGATGTGGAAGCTTACAACCAGTTCGAGGAACCGGAGATCGTTAGCTTAAAGAACCACAATTTCTTCGTTGCCTGCGGTTTCTGTCCGCAGATCAGCTCAACACGTGAATTGCCTCATCCGCTGGTATACACATTCGTGAAAGCCTGCGTATCGCTTCACGTTTAATTACCCGATAATTTCAATTGCTTTTCTTCCTGTTCGAAAAAGGTATCGATCTGCTGATCGCTTCCTAAAGCTGCTGTTACAGCAAGTACGTCGCATCGTTCGTTTTCAGGATGACCGTTGTGGCCTTTCACCCAGATATAAGTGATCTGGAATCCTTTTTCCGCGTTCAGAAAGCGAAGCCAGAGATCTTTGTTCTTTTTGTTTTTGAAGCCGGTTTTTACCCAGCCGTAAACCCATCGTTTGGTAATGGAGTCGATAACGTATTTGGAATCGGAGTAAATGCGAACGGGAATCGACTGTGTTTTCAGCTGCTCAAGTGCAACGATCAGGGCAAGCAGCTCCATACGGTTATTGGTCGTGCGGCGAAACCCGGCGCTCAGCTCTTTCACCTGTGATTTATAGCGCAATAGAACTCCGTAGCCCCCCGGGCCCGGATTTCCGCGTGCCGAACCATCCGTAAAGATCTCTATGTAATCCGTTGCCATAGCTGCGAAGATACTATTTGACCGGCAATGTCTGTTTTCAAGCCATGACTTAATTTCGATAAAACGTTTTAGTGATCTGATTACCATTTTATTTGTGTCAGAAAAAAATAGTTGAATACTAATTTATGTTAAAATTCACCATGGTAATTAGTTTAATTTTTTAACCGATTCAGATCAGATCTTCTTTGAACAGGTTGCTGGTCTCTATGAATGTGTAATTTTTAAAGATTAAATGATTGTTGTCCCGATTTTACCTTAGGACAAAGCAAAGTCAGGATCCGTTTTTAAGAAAAAAGGGCTTGCGGGATCATTGAATTTGTAGCATCTTTGTACCGAATTCAAGAGTCCGGCTTTCAGCCGGTTTTCTAATTCAGTGAATAGTGGTTAGGTTAGGTTGACAAAAAGCGGACGTCTCTCGACGACCGCTTTTTGTGTTTATGACGTTTCGGTTTCTGTCGGAGAATCAAAATGATCTGAGAGCCGTAGCTGGTATAAGCGAAACCGAAAAGCGCATCAATGTTCCCGGATGGAGCAGGTTTTATTTATGACCCTGAAAAGATCGTATGAATTCTTAATAGAGATCAAAAAATCCCTATTATTGTAAGAGGCTACCTGTCAATCCTGCTCGCCTTCAGTAATTCCGCCTCATCAGAAAAGCATGCTCCGTTGGTACTCCGATGATAACCCCGGTTATACTCCCACGTTACTCCGGTGCATCCTTATGGCTCCTTGCTGGCACACTGCTGCATCACTGCCCCGGAACAAAAAAATCCCTGGTAGCTTGCTACCAGGGATCTGAATTTAAAAGATAAAGCTCTTAGTTCTTAAAGACCTGTACGAATCCGTCTTTGGTTACTTCCGTTCCGTCAAGCAGAGTTGCTCTCAGCAAATAGAAGTAAACGCCATCCGAAACAACTTCTCCGCCGTTATTGGTTCCGTCCCAGAACAAAGTTCCCGTCTGGTTCGTTTTCTCCTGTACGATATTTCCCCAGCGATTGAGGATCGTAATATCGAATGACTCGAAGATATTGATGTAGAAGGAGAAATTATCATTGGTTCCGTCACCGTTTGGCGTAATAACGTTCGGCATACTGAAGTTCCCGTCAACGTGGATAGTGACCTGGTACTGATCGAAGCATCCTAATGCATCTTCAACCGTAAGGGTAACCAGGATGTCGCCCGGCGTAACGTACGTGTAGGAAACGGTATTCCCTGTTGAATTGGAGAAAGGAGGAGCAACTCCAAGATCCCATGTCCAGCTAACCAGTGGTGTGCCTGAGGTCGATCCGTCAACGAAATAAACAGCCGATCCAAGGTTGATATCAGTTGTCTGGCTTGCAGTGAAGAAAGCGTTGATTCCGTTATCCGGGATAACAACCGGGTCAAGCGGGTAGATCACTTCACAGTTGTTGGAATCGTAGATCGTTACGGTTGGATTGTAAGTCGCTACGTTCTGATACGTATGCGTGAACAGGGTCGAATCATTGACGATGTTCCCGTCATCAAGTGTCCACACGATTTCCGTTACGAATGAAGTTGTCCCGATGTCGAAGGTAATATCCTGGCCGCATCCTGCAGGATCCTGTGACCAGCTCGGAGTTGCCGTTGGTCCGAAGATCGTAAGGAAGTCGATAAGAGTCGTGTCGGAAGTACATCCGAACTCATCCACAATAGCCATACCGGCACTGTAAGTTCCCGGGAATACATACGTATTATTCGGGTTTTCAAGCGTAGATGATTTTCCGTCACCGAACACCCATTGGTAGCTAACGACATCACCAAGACTTAACGACTCATCTGTGAAAACGGCAAATACCGGCGGACAGGTAAAATCTCCATTGGCATTCGTTGCTGCTCCGTCGAGTGTATAATCGAGTATCGCAACCGGCGTTGAAACAGTGATCGGAGCTGTGATCGTATCCTTACAACCGTTCACGTCTGTTACGATAACAGAAAGGATGTGAGGCGTGCTCGCTGTTCCGTTCGGTATTTCTTCGAAGAAAGAAGAATAGTTCATCGAAGTGGATTCCTGGGTGCCGTCTACGAACCATTGGTAAGTTAAAGGAACCGATCCGGTAGAAGTATTGGCTGTTGTATAAACTTCGTTATTGCAGACAACGGAATCAACTGTGAAAACGGCAACCGGTTTTGTAATGGTAATGCTCGTTGTTGCCGGGGAAGACACGCATCCGAACTGATCCGTAGCGACAAGGGTCACAGGGAAAATTCCTTCGGTGTTAAACGTGTGGTTCACATTTGTTGCTGTACTGTTCGTTGTTTGTGTCGTATTGTTATCCGGGAAGGAGAACAGGAAGCTCGCCAGCGGAACGCCGTTGCCCTGAGGCGAAGATCCGTTGGTGAAGGTGACCACGAAAGGAGCACAGCCGGCATTGTCGACCGCTGAGATCTGGGCAAGCGGTGTTTCAAGTGCACGCATCGGCGCGAAGGTCGAAGTTGCAAAACATCCAACGCTGTTGGTTGCTGTAAGCGTAATAGTGAATGTTCCGGAGTTCGGATAAGTATAAGTCGGATTTTGACCGGTCGTCGTTTCTCCGTTCCCCATGCTCCAGGCATAAGTAAAAGGATTATGAGCCGCAGCTGTAGTTGAAGCTGTTGCATTCATGCTCATAGGCGAGCCTTCGCAGACCGAGTCGTTGGAAACGGTAAAGGAAGCGCTGGCATTTGAAATGTGAACGGTAGCCGTCGTACTGTCGGAACAGCCGGTCGTATGATTGAAAATGACCTGCTTGATCGTATAAGAGCCGTATTGGGTATAGTTGTGCGAGGTCGTCGATTTGTCGGCATCATCTATCAGCGGATCGTCCATAAAGGTACTGGCGGTTCCGTCTCCCCATCTCCAGGTAACGTCTGAATCCTGCGCAGGATTGATGGAATTGATAATGGACTGGTCATTTACCACCACGTTCACCGGTAAAGGCATGTTACAGTATAAAGTCTGTGCAGGCTGGAAACGGGAGATCGGAGGCTTGATGTAAACCGCGTCGATCATTTTCAGCGTGTCTTTACAGCCCTGCCATGTTACGATCAGCTGAACGTCGAAATAACCGGTGTCGTTCGGGTAAGAATAACCCGGATCTTCTGCAGTGGAAGTTCCGCCGTCGCCGAAATCCCAGTCGTAAGTTACATCAGCATCATCGTGCGGAGCATTGATTACCGACAAATTCGTGAAGTCGATATTCGTTTTGGCACACTCAGGTGTTTCGTCGATGGAAAAGTCCACCAGGTCAACTTTACCTACTTCGATGTATTCTGCAATGGTATCTGAACCGACACAGCCGCTTTGGGTCGTAATGGTCAGTATTACGTCGTAAACACCGATCTGGTAAGTGTGCTCCGGCGGATTCTGGCCGTTGAATGTTTGTCCGTCGCCGAAATTCCACACCCAGCTAACGATCGGATCGGTAGAAGTTGCTGTTGATGTGAATTGTACATCAAGCGGTGCGCAGCCGCCGGTAACATCGGAAGTAAAAGAAGCTAACGGTGCATTCAATGTAATTAAAGCATTCTGGGAAATCGCTCCTATACATCCGTTGGCGCCTGTCATGGTGAGGGAAACGTTATAAGTTCCGTTGTTCGCATAAGTATGTGGAGGTGGAGTCTGACCGGTAAAGGTCGTTCCGTCGCCAAATGTCCAGATAAAGTTGGTTCCCGCCGGACTTGTATTGGTGAATGTGACTGCCTGTGGAGCACATCCGCTTGTTGGGTTGGCTGTAAAAGCAGGGATAGGCAAAGGAAGGATGGTGATCTGTTTGGTCGTATTCGCGCTACAGCCGGAAGTCGTGTTCTGCGAGCTCAGTGAAATCGTATAGGTTCCGGGAGCATTGAAAACAACGGTGTTGTTCTGGCTGGTCGAAGATCCGGGAGCGCCACCGCCGAATGTCCAGTTCCAGGCATTGGCGCCAACGGTCGAGTTGTCGTTAACTGAAACGGCTGCTCCTACGCAGGCTGTTGTCGGAGCTGTGATGCCCGCCTGGTAATTGGAAACCACGAGTGCCTGTGTGGCAGTATCTTTACAGCCGAAATTGTTGGTAATGATCAGCGAAACGTTGAAGGTTCCCGCTGTCGGGTAGTTAACTACGGCCGGGTTCTGAAGGGTAGATGTCTGTGTGTTTCCGAAGTTCCAGGCATAAGAAGTCGCCGCGGAAGAAGTATTGTTAAAGGTAACTCCTACAGGAAGTGCACAACCGTTGGTGGAAGCTGTAAAAGCAGCATTCGGTTTCGGGTTCACGACTACATAGTTTACTTTCACTTCCGCATCGGCCTGGCCGTTGGACGCTGTAACTGTAAGTGTTACGGTGTAGGTTCCCGGAGCGGTGTAAATGTGCGCGGCATTGGTTGTTGTAGCCGAGTTACCGTCGCCGAAATCCCACGCCCATGCATTGATGGGGGCGGTGCCGTTGGTAGACTGGTTGGTGAAGTTCACCGGGGACCCCAGACAAACCGTTAGTGGCGATCCTGTAAATTGTGCTGTGGGGGCTACGTCTGCGAAACTAAATGATGTCAGAAGGAGGAAAAAGTATAATAATCTCATAATGGGGTTGATAATAAACCGTTCAATAATAACAAAAGTTCCCGTCATATCCGGGTGTTGATGTAAAAATAATACAAGTCACAGGATGTAAACTGTTTAGAAAATAACAAGGACTGGATTATAGGACGAGAAATCAATCGTTTAGGTTGCTTCCGAGCCAGCGCTGCATTTCTGCTTCCGGTTTGTTTTTTCTGTCTGCAATGTCGCTGACCTGCTCGTTTGTGATTTTCCCCAACCCGAAGTACTTGGAATCGGGGTGCGCGAAGTACCACCCGGAAACGGACGAGGCCGGCCACATAGCAAGCGTTTCTGTTAATGTAACTCCGCTTAGCTCGACGGCGTTCAGCATGTCAAAAAGTCCCGGTTTTTCGGTGTGGTCCGGACAGGCCGGATAACCCGGTGCGGGACGTATTCCCTGGTAGTTTTCCTGGATCAGCTGTTCGTTGGTCAGCTGCTCGTTACCGGAATAGCCCCAGAGCTCTTTCCTCACGTATTCGTGCATGTATTCGGCAAAAGCTTCAGCCAGCCGGTCGGCAAGGGCCTTGATCAGGATGGATGAATAATCGTCGTGGTCTTTTTCGAAGCGCGCAACATGCTCGTCTATTCCATGACCTGTCGTTACAACGAATCCGCCGATGTAATCTTTCACGCCGCTTTCTTTCGGGGCAATGAAATCGGAAAACGCGATATTGGGCTGACCGCCTGTTTTCTTAGTTTGCTGGCGAAGGGTGTACTGAATGTTGATCACTTCCGAGCGCGATTCATCGGAATAGATCTCGATATCGTCGCCCACGGAATTGGCCGGGAAAATTCCCACGACCGCTTTTGCCGTCAGCCACTTTTCGGATACGATCTGCTTCAGCATATCCTGCGCGTCTTTGAAAAGTGCGGTTGCTTCTTCTCCCACGATCTCGTCTTCGAGAATGCGGGGATAACGGCCGGCAAGCTCCCAGGTCTGGAAGAAAGGCGTCCAGTCGATGTAATCAATGAGCTTTTCCAGCGGGAAATTGTCGAATTGCTGCAAGCCCAGCTGGCGTGGTTGTTTGATGGTCGTTTCGTTAAAAGTGAGCTGAAGCTTGTTTTTTCGTGCATCGGCCAGGGAAAGCAGCTGTTTGGCGCCGCGGTGTTTTTCGTGGTGCTCGCGCATCCGGGCGTATTCGGCTTTCAGATCTTCGACGAACTGTGGCTTTTTCGCCCCGAGCAATTGTTCGACAACTGTTACGGAACGCGAGGCATCGAGTACGTGAACGGTTTGCCCGAGGGTGTAATGCTGTTCGATCTTAACGGCCGTATGAACCTTGGATGTGGTGGCGCCGCCGATCAGCAAAGGAATGTGCAGGTTCGCGCGCTCCATTTCGCGGGCAACGTAAACCATCTCGTCCAGGGAAGGAGTTATCAGGCCGCTGAGCCCGATAACGTCTGCGTTATTGTCGATCGCCGCCTGTATGATCTTGTCGGCCGAAACCATTACTCCGAGGTCAACGACGTCGTAGTTGTTGCAGCCGAGCACGACTCCCACAATGTTTTTCCCGATATCGTGCACGTCGCCTTTAACGGTCGCCATGATAATCTTTCCTGCTGCCTGGCGTTTTCCGCCTTTTTCTGCTTCGATGAACGGAAGCAGGTAAGCAACTGCTTTTTTCATGACACGTGCCGATTTCACTACCTGCGGAAGGAACATTTTTCCGCTTCCGAACAGGTCACCCACTACGTTCATACCATCCATCAGCGGACCTTCGATCACTTGTATCGGGCGCTCGAACTGGTGGCGGCATTCTTCGACGTCTTCGTCTACATAATCGGCAATTCCTTTTACGAGTGCATAGGAAAGGCGGTCATTTACCGGGTTTTTTCTCCACTCGAGATCGGCTTCTTTTTTCTTTCCGCCTTCTCCTTTGAAGTTCTCTGCAAAATCCAGCAGGCGTTCTGTTGCGTCGTCGCGTCGATTCAGGATCACGTCTTCGATGTAAACCAGCAGGTCCTTATCGATATCGCTGTAGATCTCGAGCATGGACGGATTCACGATTCCCATGTCCATGCCTTCTTTGATGGCGTAGTAAAGGAAAACGGAATGCATGGCTTCGCGAACGGGATTGTTCCCGCGGAAAGAGAAGGAAACATTGGAAACGCCTCCGCTGACGTGAGCGCCAGGAAGGTTTTCGCGGATCCATTTGGTAGCGCGGAAGAAATCGAGCGCATTGTTGTTGTGCTCTTCCATTCCGGTTGCAACGGGGAAGATATTCGGGTCGAAAATGATATCGGAAGGCTGAAATCCGACCTTATTGACCATAACATCATAGGATCGTTTGCAGATCTCTATTCTTCTTTCATAGCTGTCGGCCTGGCCGTCTTCGTCGAATGCCATAACTACTACTGCCGCACCGTAGCGCTTGATCTTTTTAGCCTGGGCAATGAAATTTTCTTCGCCTTCTTTCAGCGAGATGGAATTCACGATCCCTTTTCCCTGTATGCATTTCAGCCCGGCTTCGATGATCTCCCATTTGGAGCTGTCGATCATAACGGGAACACGCGAAATGTCGGGTTCGGCCGCGATGAGGTTCAGGAAACGGACCATGGCTTCTTTACCGTCGATCATTCCTTCGTCCATGTTGATATCGATGACCTGTGCTCCTCCTTCAACCTGTTCGCGGGCAACGGAAAGGGCAGCATCGAAATCGCCTTCTTTGATCATGCGAAGGAAAGCGCGTGAACCGGTAACGTTGGTACGTTCACCTATGTTAATGAAATTGCTTTCCGGTGTAACGGTCAGTGTTTCGAGTCCCGAAAGACGTAATAACCTGCTCATGCTTCCTGTTCGACTTTGCGTGGTGAATATTTTTCGGCGATCTCGGCCATTTTGCGGATGTGGTCCGGAGTTGTTCCGCAGCATCCGCCTATAATATTGATCAATCCTTCTTTGAGAAATCCTTCGATCTGCTCGCCCATCATTTCGGGCGATTCGTCGTATTGTCCGAATTCGTTCGGCAGGCCGGCGTTCGGGTGGGCGCTTACTGCAAACGGAGCTTCTTTCGCCAGGATCTGGAGGTAAGGGCGCATGGCATCTGCTCCGAGCGCGCAGTTCAGCCCTATGCTTAGCAAGGGCATGTGCTGAACGGAAACCAGGAATGCATCTGTTGTCTGGCCGGTAAGCGTTCTCCCGGAAGCATCTGTAATGGTACCTGAAACCATGATTGGCAGTCGCACTCCGCGCGCTTCGAATACTTCGTCGATCGCATACAACGCTGCTTTGGCATTCAGGGTATCGAAAATGGTTTCTACCAGCAGGATATCGCATCCGCCGTCCATAAGGGCGTTGGTTTGTTCGGTGTAAGCGTTTACCAGCTCATCGAAGGTCACTCCGCGGTAGCCGGGATCGTTCACATCCGGTGAAATGGAAGCTGTTCTGTTCGTTGGTCCGATAGAACCTGCAACGAAGCGCGGCTTACCGGGATCTTTGGCCGTGTATTCCTCGCAGGCTGCTTTTGCCAGCTTCGCCCCGTGGAAATTGATATCGTAAACGAACTTTTCCAGGTGATAATCGGCCTGTGCGATCCATGTTCCTGAAAAAGTATTCGTTTCGATAATGTCTGCTCCGGCCTCGAGGTATTCTTTGTGAATCGCCAGGATAATATCCGGACGCGTTAAAGACAGCAGGTCGTTGTTGCCTTTCAACGGGGAAGCATGATCTTCAAACCAGCCTTTCCGGAAGTCTTCTTCTTCGAGCGGGTAGCGCTGTATCATTGTTCCCATGGCGCCGTCGAGCACCAGGATGCGCTTTGTAATAAGTGATTCTATTCTTTCTGACATCTTTTTTATCTATCGTATTATTCCTGTCTTAACCCGGAGAATACCAAACACAGCAAGCCGCTGGAATGCCAGTTGCCGGTAGGTAATTATAAAGATGTGCTTGAGGTTCTGACTTATCTGCTCCCGGCCGAAACTGAGAATGGAATTGGCACCTTCTCACGATTGCAAGGGTTGCCAAGGTTTCACAGGGCCAATCCCTCCACCTTTCTTTATAAGTTAATAAACAATGAACGTGCTGCAAATATAAGGGCAATCTTTGAGAAAATGCGTTTTTGAAGAAGATTCATGCTTTGGAGATTATGAATTTTGAATGGTTGATTTTGACTATACAGACAACACGGCAGCAAAAAGTAAATGCAAAGTGCCGGAAAGTAAAATTACATGACCACAAAGTAAAAGCAAACGGTGAAAAAGTGAATGTAACTTACAAGAAAGTGAAAGCATACGGCCACAAAGTAAAAGCAAACTGTGAAAAAGTGAATGCAACTTACAAGAAAGTGAAAGCATACGACCACAAAGTAAAAGCAAACAGAGAAAAAGTAACTGCAACTTACAGGAAAGTGAAAGCATACGACCACAAAGTGAATGCAAAGAGAGAAAAAGTGAATGCAACTTACAAGAAAGTGAAAGCATACGACCACAAAGTGAATGCAAACAGAGAAAAAGTAACTGCAACTTACAGGAAAGTGAAAGTATACGACCACAAAGTGAATGCAAACAGAGAAAAAGTAACTGCAACTTACAGGAAAGTGAAAGTATACGACCACAAAGTAAAAGCAAACGGTGAAAAAGTGAATGCAACTTACAAGAAAGTGAAAGCATACGACCACAAAGTGAATGCAAACAGAGAAAAAGTAACTGCAACTTACAGGAAAGTAAAAGTATACGACCATAAAGCAGATCTGAAAAGCAACAAAGTAATCCACTACCAGGTTTGGCAATCGCTCATCCAACATCAAAAAACTAAGCCGATCATACAAGGCAGATGACGGGTTCCTCATTCCACTCATTTTATGTTAATCTGGCCAGGAACGAAGCGCGCGATCGTTACAAAGTCCGTATGTTTGTGCTAAATTCGATAGATCACAATCGGCTGACTGTATTCACACTAACTGGAACAGCTCTTCCGAACAATTCCTTTTAAGATGAAAAAACTATTTTTAGCAGCCACGTTACTCCTTGCCTTCGGAACACTTGTTCAATCCTGTAAAAAAGAGGATACAACTCCGGAAGATACCGGCAATGGAAACGATACGTCAGACATTTTCAAGCTCACCGACAATGGAACGAATTTCACCGCTCTGGGTTTGGTAAAACAGTATTCGAACAATATCATCACTGCCGGGGCGCCTATCGATTTCACATCGGGTTACGCGCTTGCCATTGCGGATACATTGAATCCGGGTGTTTACGCTCTCGGACCGATTGCACCTGTCCAGGTTTCGAAAACGGAAAGCTCGGGTAATATCGTTTACACGCAGCAATCCGGAACATTGGTGATCACTGCCCACAACAAAACGGCAAAAACGATCTCGGGAACGTTCAGCGGAACACTGATCCGTTCGGGAGGAAGCGAAACAAGAACGATCACTAACGGAGAATTCGACTTCGATTACTAACAACTGAACCAGCCGCCGTCAGAATAGTAATTTTTAAGCACACACCATGAAACAAACACTGATGATGATCTCCTGCGCGCTTTTATTGGCAGCGGGAATGCAATCCTGCAAGAAGGACGACAAAAAGAATAATTCATCCGGGAATCCGCCTTCTACGACAACCGATAATTTCCAGGTAACGGTAAACGGTGTCAATTATGATCCGTCTACCATCGACGTTCAGGAAGTAGGAGGCGTGATCGCCTGTAATGCCACGGTGAATTCCACGACCAACTTCGCGATCTATACCGATGACCTGATCCAGCCGGGGACTTATCCCATTGATGGCAATACGCAGTTCGATGTGATCCATTCGGATGATAACAACGCTACGTTCTATGCATCAACTGCAGGAACGGTTACGATCATAACGCATGACACCGTTGCCAATACGATGAGCGGAACGTTCAGCTGTACGCTTACGAGATCAAGCCCTGCGGGAACCAAAACGGCAACCAACGGAGTGTTCAGCTTCAGCTATTAAAACCACATAGGAGCATAGGAAACAAAGAAAAGGGAGTCGCCGTTGGCGACTTTTTTTTGCCCACAGATTGACACGGATTATTAACCACAACGACACAGAGAACACGAAGATTGTTTTATTCCTGAAAGGGTAATCATAAATAGCACCTAACCTATGTTCCCTATGTATCTATGTGGTTCAGTTTCTTTTGTGGTGAAGTCAGAAATTCCACTTCATATTCCGGTCATCTAGCACGGCGAAGGAGATCTTCCACGTAGCCTTCGGAGCTATATTATTCCCGTCCGAAAGCACACCGTAAATACCTATGCGCAGTCTTCGCTTGGAAAACTTGAAGCTGCGTTCCAGTCCGCCGAACACCTCGTAGTGCTGCCAGTTGTATTCTGCCACGTATAAAGCTCCTGCTCCTGCAACAAGACCAATTCCCGTTTTTTTCATAAAAGGGATCTTATTGATGATGGCCCCGTTATCGTGGTGAACGAAATGCGCTTCCACGTAATATTGCCGCGATGGAAGTGAGCTGTCCTGGTCCTGGAACGAATAAAGCGGGTTGCTGAACCAGAAAGGATCGCTTCTTCGCTGGTACTTGAAATCGGCATCCTTCAGGTTCTTCGCGCTCAGGAATTTCCCGGCTTTGATATGATAATTCGAAGTTCCGAGCGTTCCGAGCTGAAAGTTCTGCTGAACCCCGATGAGCGCATATTCGTGGTCGACGTCGCTGCCGAAGATCTTCGGAATGCCGCGCTCGTAAAAAGCATAAAAGGTGGGCCATTTCGATCCGAGTATCACTTTGCGGTAAGGCTCGCGCATGTACTTCTGCTGGGGCGTGTAGCTGAATGTGATTCCTCCGATCATTGCCTGGTAGCCTTCAAACGGCTTGAAGTCGTCGTTCGGAACAACGCTGTCGAGCAAATGCAGGCTTTCGTAATCTTCCAGCGAGCGTCTTTCGCTGAACTCCAGGTCGAGGTTGATGTAGAAACCGTTGAAGTACTCGTAATTGTGACTCACCCCGAGCTTGGTGGCCTGGATAAAATTGCTTCGCTTGTAGATCTGTGTGATCGCGTCGGCCTGAACGATAGCGTCGAACTCATTGCCGAAGTTAACGCTGATGGTTCCGAGATGGAACGGATCGTAGCGGTACCTGGCCCAGGTCGAGCCTTTGACGTCGGCATTCAGCAACCCGACGGAAACTTCGGTGTAGCTGTCGAGGGTCCTCTGGTCTTCCCATTTCTTGAAATAGCTGAATCCCGGAGCAACACGCGGTCCGGCAGGATAAAGCGGTCGTGCCGTACCTGCAATTGAGTTGAAGCTCCATTGAACGCGCTTGGCACGGTTCCGGTGATCGACACCGAACCACAGTACTTTCCAGACGGTGACTTTGTTGAAGGTCGCATCTATCGAGTCGAGGTATTCTTTCTTTGAAAACGCATCGCGGAGACTGTCGCGGATCACGATGTAGCGCTGTTCTTCCGGTGTAAGCCTGATCTTGCGCTCTTCGTTCCAGAATGTCGAATCCTGCTCATAGGCTTCTTTGGTGGTGATCGCGACTTCGTTGTTGAAGAATTTCGCAGCGTAAACAGGCTGGAAATTGTAGTTGGAAAACTGCGCAATGGTCGTGCAGGTCGAAGTCTGGTCTTTGTATTTTACGCCATAGTCCAGGATCTGCTCGCGCAGTACGCACATCGAATCACCGGGATGATCGAAATACTGCTTCACGGTAAAGTAATCGTAGGTCAGCAGGTTTCCCTTTTCCATTGTCAGCTCGAGCTTTTGCACCAGCCAGAGGGAATCGATGATGTAAATGTAGCCGGAAAGGGTGGAAGTGGAGCTCGATCGCGGAATAATCCTGATCTTGTGGATCATCTGCCCGTTTTCCTCATATTGTTCTTCCAGGCGGTATTTATAGGAAAGAATGCCGGGTCCGGAGATCGGACTGCTGACCGGCGACGAGTGAAGATCCGTCAGGTGAAGCAGGTTCTCGAAGAAGTTGAAGTTGGATTTGACGGTCGTTGTGTAATAAAGCAGCCGTCCGTCGCCATGGGTGGAAAAGGCATTGCGGATCTCTTTCACCTTAGAAGGCGGAGCGTAATTCCTTGTAAGCTGCACTTCCGCCATGTTCATATTTCCGGCCAGCAGCTGCGTTTTCCGTCGCTCTTCTTCAAACGGATCATCGGAAGGCTTGTCGTCGTCGTTCTTCTTGTTCTCTTTTACGCGGCGCTCGATCTTTTCGGTTGCTTTGATATAGACTTCGGTGGTGTGCGGATAATTCCACGGATTGATCTGCTCGCGTTTCTGGACGACTTTCAGCATGATCTCCCGACCGGGATTGCTTTTCTTCGTAGAGAGCCTGACGGCTTCGAGCTCTTCGGTCTGAACGGGGAACAGCTGGATATCACGGGTGGTATTGCTGTTCTGGATCGTGACGTAGCTTTCGCGGTCTTCATAGCCGTCGGCATGAAAGACGAGGTAATATTCTCCCTGGAAAAGCTGGATGGAATAGTGGCCGTTCTCGTCGGTCTGTGTTCTCAGCTCGGATGAATTTTTTACATAGATGTTCGCGAAGGGAACCGCCAGGTTATTCTCATCGGTTACGGTGCCGGTAAGATTGTACTGCGAGAGCGCAATTCCGGGCAAGAGTAACAGCAATAAGAGTAGCGTTAGCCGCATAGTAAAAACCTGTTTGAACGAGTGATAATGTGTCAGCGCCGAAAAGTAACGGTGTAATGAACTGATCGGTCGATTATTCCGAAAAAATACGCAGAAATCAGCAGGCCACTGCAAAAAGTGTGACGAAAGGCAACAGGAGAAGCTTCAGCTCACTATTTCTGATTTGAAGGCTGCCCCGCTTTTCTTTTTTCCTCTTCCAGGAAAGTCAGGTGTTTCTCCATTCTTTTGCGCATGTAGCGGCGAAGAAAGAAGGTTCCGAATGCGAAAAGACAAAGACCGTAATAAGGTGCCCAGCGATCCGGCTCTTCGGTAATGCACATGTAAGTTACCACGATGATGATCAGGAATCCGACACTGAGCCAGAACCACTCCATTACTTTGTTGTATGCGTTCATAGTCTATTTATTTTCTTCGATATCAATTTTTCCGCGCGGTTTCAGGAAGGTATAGCTTGAGAAATCCTGCCTGGTCCGGACGCCGGTTCCAAACAGCAATGATTTCGGAGTCCTGATCATCACCATTTTATCGGTAAAGATAGTACTGTCTTTTTGATTCCAGTACAAAACCTCGGTTTCCATCCGCTGGTCCTTAATGGGATTGAAGAGCTGAACGGAATCGCGAACGAGCATTTTGCCGTCGGTTTCGTTGATCTCGCCGTAAAGTGCGGTCAGGATGGAAGAAAGCTTGCCGTCCTCGTTGTAGAATTCAACGCGAACGCCGTCTTTGAATTTGATCACCGGCTGCGGAAGTGTAAACGATTCGGCCAGTTTTGCGTACACACGGATCCTGGCATAGCCGGAATCGGTGTAGGTCATGAACAGCTCGCTGGTCTTTTCGTCGGGATCGTCTGCTTTGAAGGTAACTTTCCGGATCGATTCCAGGTCGTTCACACAAGCTGACAGCAAAGCGGTCATTCCGAAGAAACAACTCAGGAAAAAGAGCCTGGAATATGTCGCGGTGCGGAGCATCCTGGAGTTAATGACCTTTGGCGGCTTAATCGAGCTTGGTTTTCTTAAACCATTTGTCGTAGTTCGCCGGAGCGAGGATAACCCCGAAGTTCACGCTAACGAACTGTTCGTTGATGCCATTGGAAGCGCCGTTTCCGCGCTCGCCGTACTGCATGCTGAAGTTAAAGGAAGAGTTCGTTTTCTGGCTGGCGATCGGGAGACCGAAACCAACTGTTAATCCGTATTCGGAAAGCTGTGTGCCGTCCTGCACGTTCGGTAGCGTTCCGATGTAGCCGCCTGCACGGTAACGGATCTTGCTCAGGTAGTTTTTATCCACGCTTCGGTCGTAGCTGTTGAAGTTCGGTGTGAACTGGGCTCCGAGCGAGAACCGGTAAGAATTTTCGAAAACGCTGGCCTGGTGCCCGTTCGCAAAATTGGTCGAGTACGATTTCCACATGGTCGAAGTGAGGTCTCCGTAGACAGCGATCTGGTAGATCGATTTGTGCTTGTAATCCAATCCTGCGTTGGGACGGAAGGTATAGCTGAATCCAAAAGAAGAGCTGGCGGGATAAGTGATGGATCCTTTGTCGTCGATGATACTGTCGAGAACGGCATACGTCGATTGGTTGCTCACATCCGTTGTGGCGTAGAAGAGGTAATAATCGCGGTGAGCCGCAAGCTTTTGCTCCGGGTTGTAGACCGCCGCCAGTTTCAGCTGCTTTTTCCCGTCGTTGTCGAACTTGATGTTGTAATTCATTCCAAGAGAAACATAGCCGCTGTGAACACGGTAAGATTCCTGGTCCACACCGCCAACGCCCGGTAATGTCGGATCACTTCCCAAAAGCTCGCTTCTTCTTTCATTGACCACCGATCCGAAAATGAAGGCGTAATTGATTCCGAGTCCGAGCTGGTGACGTTGTGTGCTGATCACGTTGGCTGCAAATCCTCCGAAGACCTGCTGCGTACTTCCGTTTCCAAGGTAAGTGTAGCGGAATTCGTCCGATCCTATGATCTCATTCTGAGTAATCTCGTATCCTTTTCTGCTGAAAGGCTGCAATCCGAAAGCCATACCGAACCGTTTCGCGAAAGGAATAGCCATGGCGATCTGGTTCAGCTGGATCACACGGCCGTTCGAGGAAAGATCTCCCGCCGAATAAGCGGAGAACCGGCTCGACATTCCCACGGAAAAAAGCGGTTGTCCTTTGGACAGGTAAGCATAACTCGAAGGATTGTAAAAGTTCACCGTCGATGAATCCATAACAGCCGTTCTGCAATTCCCGATGCCTCCGAACTGAGCGTCTTCAAGTCCGCCTGCTTCACCGAGTCCCTGTGAGCTGAAAGGTGAAGAGGAATATTGAGCATAGCTCACACCGGCAGCACTGATGGCAAGGAGTAGAAAAAGCTTATGAATCATAATGAGCTAATGTTATTTGCAAACCCTTCAGGGTTAAATTTTCGTCGGCAAAGATGCCATTAATATGTCCTAAATCAAAATTTTGCGCATCGCCGCCGGTAAGAAAGATACTCAGATGCGGTAATTGTGTTCTGTAATGCTGAATAAATCCTTCCATTTCCATCCGGATTCCGTGCATTACCCCGCTTCGCATTGCATCCAGCGTATTTTTCCCCAGAACGCCAGGCACAAAAGTGTCCTCTATTAACGGTAATTTTCCGGTAAACGTATGCATTGCCTGAAATCTCATCGACAATCCCGGTGAAATGGCGCCGCCAAGGTAGATCCCACCGTCGGAGACCAGGTCGTATTTCACGCAGGTTCCCACGTCTATCACCAGGGAAGCCTTTTTTTCGTGGTGAAAAGCAGCTATTGCATTGCAAAGACGGTCGGCGCCCAGTGTTTCCGGGGTTTCGTAACCGATCTCCAGCGGAATGGGCATAGACGTTTTAAACAGGATGGCTTTCGGGGCGAGCTGTTTCAGCCATTTTGTGTCCTTATCGGCCTTCACGGACGCAATAATTGTGGGCAAATGCTGGTAGCGCTGAATGAAGACTTTGAGCTCATTCATCTGGTCTTTGGAAAAGGAGTGAACCTCTTCCAAATCAGCATCCTGAAAGATCGCGGCTTTCACCCGGGTGTTTCCGGCATCGATGACGAGCGAGCTGTTTTTGGGATACATGATGGACAAAGATACACTGCATTCTGAAAAAAAGTTGAAGATTCTTTAGGTATTTTGATTTGTATCTCTATCTTTGCCCCCACCAATACGGAAGGTGATGTAGCTCAGTCGGTAGAGCAAAGGACTGAAAATCCTTGTGTCGGGGGTTCGATTCCCTCCATCACCACGAAAAGCTTCACAGCAATGTGAAGCTTTTTTTGTTTTACAAAAATAGGTTTGGAGAAAGTGCGGGTAAAACCGTGAATATTTCGTATATTCATGCGAAGCCGGGCACTAACTGCCAGAGGTGTTGAAATACAGTTTCAACTGTTTGTAATTTCATGTTTCACTACTTTATACCTGCCTTAAATCTACTCGCTCTCTTAGTTATCCCTTCAGTATTATTTAGTTATCTCTAAACTATCCAGCAGTATGGTATATGTGATGTAGCTGTTATTCATGAGTGAGCTATAGTATTGTCGTTAAGATGCCGGGTAGTTCAACTAATGGTGAATCAGCTGTATCGGTTTTAGAACTGGGTTTGGAGGCCTATTGTTAGACCAGAAATTGGTTCGATTCCGATCTTCTCCACAACTGCCCACCTTAGGTGGGCAGTTATTTTATCAATCTTATTTCCATATAACTTTTTGAAAATACCGTATTTGTACGGTTGATGCATAAAAAGCAATCTATTACATTGCCGAAGATTTGCTTAAAATGTATTGCGATGGAATTATCCAAAACTTTAATAGATAACGCTGGTAGATCTCTATCAAGAGATACAGAGACAGATGTAGATAAATATATCTTGCATACTGATGCTTTTGACGAATATCGCAAGAATCATTTGGAACCTCTTTCGCAAATGACAGTGGAATTGCAGCATTGGTTATCTCAATATGGTAATGAATATTTTATTGCACAAAGATTGAAACGAAAGCCTCAAATTCTTAGAAAGTTAAGACGATTCAGTGTAAGACTTTCTCAACTGCAAGATATAGGTGGAGCGAGAATTATTGTTAATCAAAATAGCGATGTTGATGCCTTTGTGAATTTTTTGAAAGAAAGATTAGAAGGTAGTGAAGATTTGAAAGTGGTTAAAATGACTGATTATCGAGGCGAAGGGCGTGAAGATTCTGGATACAGAGCATATCACGTTGTTCTAGACAAGGAAGGTTACAAAATGGAATTACAAATAAGGAGTAGAATTCAACACTATTGGGCTGAAACAATAGAAAGAACATCAGTCGTTTACGGACATTATTTAAAAGAACTCGATGGCGACCCACTTGTCATTCAATATTTTAAAACTCTTTCTGATCTTTTTTCTGAAATAGAGTCAGGTAGAAAACCTGATGCCGCGTTGAAGACTAAAGTTGAAGAGTTAAGAATTAAATCTGAAAAAATAATTCAGAATGCAGATAAGAAAAATGTTTTTAACAGCTTTGTAAACGAAGGAGTTATAAAAGATTTAGAAAAGACAGAGAAAAGACTATCTGAATCAGGGCTTAATAATTGGATATTTGTATTCAATTGGAATATTGGCTCATTTGTGACTTGGGAATTAATTACAAATGACCCAGAGGAAGCAATTAAACGATATGTTGATTATGAGAATAGATATACTTCCGAAAACGGCTTTGAAGTTGTATTAGTCGGATCATCACATGTTGCAACTGTTAGACAAACCCACAGTCATTATTTTGGACTGAATCACTCTGAAGGTGCTGTACTTGAAGATCTAAATTCATCCATAGTAGGTTTTTCAAATACTATGGATATTGACGTAGGGGCGAGAGAAATTCTCAGGACTTTAGAAAGAAGACATTTTTGGGGTAGTAAGTTAATCTCTAAAGAAACATTAAAGAATCACTTTTGTAAAAACGTTATTACGTTTGATTCATCGTTGAGTGTTTTAATTGAAAAAGAATTAGTGATTTACGATGGCGGAGTATCACTTAATTTGAAGAAAAAGAATGAAATAAATCGATATGTTTAATTGAACTAATTTAGACTCTTGTGATAGTAAATGATTTAATACCATTGATTGGTGGTTTTGGAATAGGAAGTATTATAGGTATAATCATTAAACATCTATTAGATAAAAGCTCCGAATTGAAAATAAAATTAAAAGTCATCAATGAGGAAAAATATCGAACAGTGCTCATTTATATGAGTATTATTTTGAATCCACGGAATAAAGATCATTTTATCCTAAATGATACTATTCTTTACTCGTTAACAGAAGAAAAAGATATTCGTGAATATTCTATTTCTAAATTGAACGAATATTATTATCAATCACTTCTGTATGCGTCGGACGATGTTATGAGATCATTTAAGACCTTTTTAGAAAACCCGACACGTGAAAATTACATCACATCAGCACAAAAGATGAGAATTGACTTGTGGAATAATAAAACTCATTTGAAAATTTCGGAAATCTGAGTCATATGGTTCGATTTTACTCCGCTCTTCTCCAAAGCTTCTGAGCAATCCGAAGCTTTTTGGTTTTACACTACTCACTTTACCTTATTCAAAGTAAAATGAATGCCGTGTTTGATAAAGAACTATCCTATCCGGTTACAGGTCGGGAAGTTGCCACTTGATTTTTGCGGGTCATCAAGAGTAGGAATACGTAAATGAAATGAGCTACACTATCAGCTCCTGTTCTAGCCTAATTTTCAATGATCTCTTTTCGAAAGTGAATTCCCCAGTTTAGAATCTCGTCAAGTAATGGTTTCATCGATGCTCCCAGCGGAGTAAGTGAATATTCGACCGTTACGGGCATACTGTCGTAAAGCGTCCTGGTAATGATCTTATTCGTTTCCAAAGCCTTTAATTCCTGTGATAACATCTTGGGGGAAATAGCTGCAATATCCCGGTGAATTTCTCCGAATCTTTTGTTGCCAAATGTCAGTGACAAAATAATAGGAATTCTCCATTTGCCTTGAATGACCTCGAGTGTGTCCCGGGTAACCAATAGCTTCTGCTGGCAAACGGCTTCTTTCTGACTCATCTGTTCTTTTTTTAGGATTGTCTGGTTACTTACGGGTAACTACTTACTCAAAGGTAACAACTAAACTTTAGATAGCACATCTGTTTACTTTCGTTCCTCATTTAACTACAGAACAATGACACATACAACGAAATGGGTAATTGATCCCACGCACTCTGACCTACAATTCAGAATTAAACACCTCGTTATTTCTAACGTTACCGGCTCGTTCAAGAAATTTGAAGGAACTATAGTTACCAAAGGAAGTGATTTCAATGATGCGGAAGTAAACCTTACGATTGATGTAAAAAGCATAGACACCAACCAGGCGCAACGCGATGAACATTTGCAAACCGGCGATTTTTTTGCTGCGGATCTATATCCACAAATTAAGTTTAAGTCGACCTCCTTTGTCAGTACCGGTGAGAATAACTATAAAATGATCGGGGATCTGACGTTGAAAGGTGTGACGAAGCCGGTTGAGCTGCTTGTAGAATATGGCGGTTCGGAAGATAATGGTCACGGTGTATTGAAACATGGTTTCGAAGTAACAGGAATCATCAATCGTATACAGCATGGAATGACGTGGAATAAACTCACGGATACAGGTGGCCTCGGACTGGGTGAAAACATCAAATTGATCGCAAATATCCAGGTTGCCGGATCAGAGCACTAAATACCGGAAGCTGATGAAAAAGAAAAAGCATTACGAGCGTGATGCTTTTTCTTTTTCCGTCTACTCTCACGCTTCAACTAACACTATCTCTGGTGAAGCTTCTTCCTCTGAAGAAGGACCGGGAAGGATGGCAGACTAACATCTCCCGCAACTAATGCTTCAATCGGGTTTTCAAAAGATTTATAGCGGTTCCATTCCTTCATGGTCAGAAAACCCATTCCATTTCAGCTATTTTTGTTAGTATTGAGGTGTTAACGTAACCACGGCTACTTAAATAACCCAACAATGAAAACAACAACACTACTGCTGTCACTATTCGGGCTGGTTGCCTGTAACCAGCCGGCAGACAAAAAAGTGACTGACGGAACTACAAAAACGGTTCCCATTGACAGTTTATTCATTGACACCAACAAAGTAACCAGGGAGGTCGGACAACCTTCCTCAGAATCGTACAACTGCAACTTTGACGACTTTATCGCAGACAACAAAACGCCGAAACTTGCAAAGGCCATTTACCTGGACAAGGACTGGAATCTTAGCAATGACAGGGAAGCGCTTGCTTTACTTGACAGTTTAACGGCAAAAAACAAAACTTCAAGGCCCTTTTATTTTAAGGTCGTTACGAAAACCTATAAAAAGGCTGACGGCTATTTTTCCGAAGGGCTTGGACTTGCAGGAAAAGAATACATTGAAATGCACACCAAAGAATTTATTGCGAATTTCGACAACAAAGACTGCTTCACAGAAGGGGATTTGACAACCTGGGCAAAGATTGTAATGCTTGAATTTAGTATAAGTGGCGAAGGAGAAGACGACTATATCAAAAAGCTGCAATCAAATTGCCGGAACTGCTCACCGGTACAAAAAGAAAACCTGGATAAATTCGGCCTGGCATTGGAAACCGAATGGAAAGCATTTTTGAAAAACACAGACTGATCAACGGACGAACATAAAGCCGGACGGTTACTGGTTGCCTTTTTGCCAGCTCACACCTAGCGTTTCAACCACGCCTTCACCAGTTTTGTCAAAACCGGCATGATGAGCCAGGTCAGTAGCATCACCATCAATGCTGAATTGATGAAAAGCTTTACAGGCAAGGGAAAATCCTTAATCAGTGGTCCGACAGCAAAGTAAAGCAGCAAACTCGCAGGGAACACACCGCACAGGGTAACCAGGGCCATCTTTATGCGGGGAGGAGCTCCCGGCGACCGGAACCAGGCTTCTAGGCCTGTGAGATCCCGGTAAACAGGTTTCTCGGTAAGAGTGGAAGCGTATTCCTCCCATTTTTTGAATTGCTCGGATGCATAAAAGGCGTCCCGCTCTTCTTTATTCCGGAATGTCCGCAGAATTCCGATCTCGCTTTCATCCGTTCCGGGCAGAGAAGTGATCATGCTTGCACCATGCACACCAGTGTGCGCGAATGATTCACTTAGAAAATGCCGCAGCGCTTCTTTGAATTCTTCCTCTTTGCCTGGTAACACTTTCCGGGTTATCGCAACATGTACTGACATACGTTTCTGTTTTTGTAAGATCGGTTCAGCTGCAAAAATAGAAATTCTTTGACCTTCCTGCTGGATACCAGGTTCACCCCGGGATATCATAACTGGCTAACAGAAAGAGAGAATCGGATACAACTGCGCTGAAATTGTGACGGACCTTTGCTTCAATAAAAAAAGAAGAGATGAAGAAATTATTAGTGACAGGAGCTACAGGGCACCTGGGCAGGGCCGTAATCGAAACGTTGGTGAAAGAGATCCCGGCAGATCAGCTTTCGGTACTTACGCGGAATGAGGAAAAACGAATGGGATTCCAGGCTAAAGGATTCAATGCTTTTCTTGGCAGCTACGATGACATCCCTGCGCTCGAACGTGCAATGGACGGAGTGGACACTGTGCTGCTGATCTCTTCGGGTGACCAGGGAGATCGCATGCAGGAGCATAAAAATGTGATAGATACGGCTAAGAAAAAAGGGGTGAACCAAATAGCCTATACCAGCAGGTGCCTGAACGACAGAGCCACGTTGGCCAATCAATTAATGACGGAGCATTTTGAAACGGAAAATTACATCCTGGCCAGTGGATTGAAACACCTCTTTTTCAGAAATGTACTTTACATGGATGCCATTCCGCAATTTATCGGTGGCGACCTGGCTTTGGAAAAAGGAATATTCCTGCCGGCAGGAGATGGCAGGGTTTCATTTGCGTTGAGGAGTGAAATGGGCGAGGCCATAGCCCATGTGCTGCTAAAGGAAGAGTCTGAAAACAACATTTACAATTTCACAGGTGCTCAATCCTATTCCTTTTACGATATTGCAAGTGCTCTCACAGAGCTTACGGGCAAAGAACTGAGCTATACGGATGTGGAAACCGCTTCATTTGAAGAAATGATGAAACAAAGAGGCATGCCGGAGCAGGTGATACAGAAAATCACTGACTTCATTACCGACATCAGGCATAACCAGGAAGCAGGTGTTTACAACGACCTGGAAAACGAGCTGGGCAGAAGTCCGGCAACGTTAAAAGAAGGCCTGAAACTGCTGTTTAACTTATAAATTACCTTTGACTATGAATTTGTCTGCGCCACAACTGATTAAAACGATTGCTGACTATCATCGGTTCATGGAGCTGCCAAAGCCTGAGCACCCACTGGTAAGTGTTGTCCGGTTTGAGGACATCAAACGTTCGCCGGGCGATTGTCCTGCCAGCATTATTCATGATTTCTATTCGGTGGCGTTGAAGAAAAACTTCACGGCAAAAATGAAATACGGTCAGCAGGATTTTGATTTTGACGAAGGCGTTATGCACTTTATGTCACCAAAACAAGTGCTAACCGTCCAGGGAACCTCAGCAGAGGAATTGAAACATTCCGGGTGGCTGTTGCTGATCCACCCGGATTTTCTCTGGAATACGCCGCTCGCAAAAAAGATAAAAGACTACGAATATTTTAGCTACGCTATTACCGAAGCTTTGCACCTGTCTGAAAAAGAAGAAACGCTGGTGACAGACATCATTGAAAACATCGCACAGGAATACCATACGGCTATCGACAAGTTTAGCCAGGACGTAATAATCGCCCAGATAGAACTGTTGCTGACCTATTCCGAGCGCTTTTATCAGCGGCAGTTTGTAACCCGTAAAATAGATAATCACAGGATCTTAAACCGTTTGAATGCGTTTCTGACAGACTATTTCGCCGGTGATGACCTGGCAAATAAAGGTATTCCAACCGTAAAGCTGATCGCGGATCACCTGGCCATTTCAAGCAATTATTTAAGCCGGTTACTTCAGTTACTGACAGGGCAAAGCACGCAGCAATTCATACACGACAAGCTGATCGGCCTGGCGAAAGAAAAGCTATCAACGAGTGATTTGTCTGTGACGGAAATCGCCTACAGCCTGGGTTTTGAACATCCGCAATCCTTCAGCAAATTATTCAAAGCAAAAACGAATCAATCGCCCCTGGCATTCAGGCAGTCATTTAACTGACAAAGGATAATCATGAAAAGAGCCATGAACATTCGGATCACGGCTCTTTCCTGCTTTCGCTGAGAACTAGTTCGCCCTGTCCTGTTCTTCACCGTTCCCGGAATTTCGGTCCCCGGACTTTAGCTGGTTATTGCCAAACTTGTAGCTTACGGCCATTCTTATCGCTCTTGTATCGCCATAACTGCGGACATCATTTTTGATTCCGTTGGACGTGTAGGTGATCAAAGGTCGCTGGCCGTTCAGCAGATCTTCGCAGATAATGGAAACCGAAAGCTTCTTATCCGCCAGTAAAAACTTCATAGAGACATCCAGCAGGTGCATGGTCGAGATGCGGAAGATCTGGTAACGCCCCGGCAACTGCAAACCGTAATTAAACCCGAGGAAGATCGATTTTGATTTGTTCAGCGTGAAATCGTTATTGCTGTACAAATAGGCATTCTGACCACCAATTGATTCAACGAAACCGGTTTTTGATTTTACCTGCTGATAATTGAGATTGAAGCCTGTAAAGCTGTTCCACCAGGAAAACCGGTTAAAATTATAGTAAGTGGACATGCCTGCCTGGTAGATGTCTGCGTAGTTGAGAGGCGTTCTTCTCGTGATGTGGGTAGCTGCGTCGATAATCGATAATTCCTGCCCGAAATCTGAAGTATAAGAGAAATAAACAGAGCTTACCCACTTCTGCCGGTTGATATACGACAGCTCGGACTGATGAATGTAAGAAGGTTTCAAAAACGGGTTTCCTTCCGAATAGTCATAAGGATTGGTCCGGATCACAAACGGGTTCAGGTAATCAAAATCCGGCCTGCGGATGCGTTTGCTGTAGTTCAGTGAAAAAGAGTTGTTCTCATTCAGCTCGTAAGCTACATAAGCCGTCGGGAACAGTCGGATGTACTGGTTCTTATTGGTTTGGTCCAGGTTTTTGGAATAGCCTGCTGTTTGTGTGGCTTCCATCCTTAATCCGACCTGGCCTGACCATTTTGCGTTTAGTTTTTTGCTCGCGGAAAAATGCAGGGCTTCATTGCGCTCTTCGTAAGAAAACACATTCGACTGATCGGTATTCAGAACAGGAGCTCCTGCCTGGTTGTCGTAAACTGCCAGGTCGTTGTTGGTAGTGGTGTAAGAAGCTTTTGCGCCAAAGCTAAGCTCTGCCCATTTGTAAGGCAGCGACACATCGACCTTTCCGGAATAATTTTGAATCCGGTTAACGTTGCTGTTCGCAGACGAAAAATAGGAGCCCGGAACCAGCTGTTCATCGTGGTCCAGCACATTTCCCGAAAAGGAATGGCGATCGCTCTTGCGGTAATTGAAGTGATCGAAATCGACCGTTATGTTTTTTCCTGTCGAATCGAGCGCAAAGGAATGGTACCAGTTAAGGGAATTCAGTTCGGGCCTGTTAAAAGCGGCGAGATCGGAGACAATATACGATTGAACGGTTTCTGTGGCACGGTCCAGCAATGCTGTCGGTGACTTACCGGCCGTGGTCCTGCCTGTAAAGCTCCCGAGATAATGAATGCCGGTCGTCCAGCGTTTCGTCAGCTTATAATCGATGCCCGATCCGATGCTCAGTAGGTTATTCGCCGATTTGTCGCGCGTGTTCTGCTTCCAGGTTTCGGTGGGATAAAAAATGTGGCTTTCGGTGGTGGTCAGTAACTGTTGTCTGCCAGTATTCACAGATGTCTGCAATGAGATTTTCTTATGATTGTAATTGAATAATCCCTGCAGGTTTCCGCCTGAATAAGTTTTTTGTGTATAAGACGATCCTACGGTTGCGTTCCATGAATTGGCCCTCGCTGTTTTCAGCTTAATGTTGATCAGTCCGTTCGTTCCTTCGGCATCGTACCTGGCCGGCGGAGTGGTGATCACTTCAATGCTTTTGATCGTTTCTGCGGGAATGGATTTCAGGAAACCGGCCAGGTCTTCCTGCGGCATGCGCTGGAGGCGGTCATCGATCATAACAAGAACTTCACCTTTTCCCGCAATGGAGATCCGGTCGTTTTGAACCCTGACGGTTGGCGTGGCCTTCAGCGCATCCAAAGCAGTGCCTCCCGTTGCCGACAGAGCATTTTCCACATGGAAAACCAGCCTGTCTGCTTTTTGCTCAACGATCTTTTTCCTGGCAGTTACCCTCACCACATCGAGCTCGGAGGAATCGCTCACCATCAGTTCCTGCAGATCCGTATCCCTGTCCAGGATCATTTCCCGCCGCATAAAGGTTGTTCCGAATTGTTCCAGCACCAGGGCATAAGTGCCTTGTCCGGCATTCATTGAAAAATGGCCCGTGCTGTCTGTTGTGGTGGATTGAATAAGTACCGAATCGTTTTTCAGTAAATGTGCGGATACATATTCCATGGGCTCGTTATGTTGGTTCACTACTTTTCCATTAAGCGAATATTGCTGGCTGAAGGCGGTAACCCGGAACGAGAGCAGGGTTAGCAAAAGGACAATCTGTTTCATGTTTTTCTGTATTTATTTGGTCAAAACTCGATCGAAAAAATCCCTTACACCACTTTTATCTACCAACCCGCCCGGTTTATCGACAAACCCGTTTTTACTCCTTTGGGCTATGACTACCTTTGTCCAAATGCAATGGGATATGAATAGAAGAATAGCGTCACGGAAAACAGAATGGGTGATCCATCTCCTGTTCTGGTTGCTTTTGGGTTATATGAAGTTTGCCGGCAGTTCTTTACAGTCCTTATTTGCTTCGCTTAACTTGTTTTTCATAACCTACGCCATTGTTTTCATTGCCACATTCTATGTCCATTACCTGGTCGTCATGAAGCGGATCTTCACCCGCTTTCAATGGAAAAAATTAGTGGCGGGAATAGTGATCTCGTATGTGTTTTTTACGGCCCTGAGATGGTTTACCGAGCAAGTTGCAACCGGGTTGTTGTTCAACCGGGTAAACTACATCGATCCGACCTTCTTCAACTACCTGCTCGACAACCTCAGTTACAGCAGCATGCCGATCATTTTAAGCTCGCTTCTCTGGTTTGCCATTTACTATATCCGCCTGTTGGAATACAACCAGTTCATTTTGGAGGAAAACAAGAACACGGAGATCAAATTTCTGAAAGCGCAGATCAATCCTCATTTTGTGTTCAATACCCTCAACAATATTTACTCGATGGTGTATTTTCAATCGGATAAATCATTGCCCGCCATTGAGAAATTGAGCCAGATCATGCAGTTCACCACTTACGAATCGCAAAAGGAAAAAATTAAGCTAACCGGTGAGATCAACTACATCAAGGCATATATCGAGCTAGAGCAATTGCGGCACGAGGAACATGCGGCTGTAGATCTGACCGTCGAGGTAGAAAATGAAAACACGGAGATTCCGCCTTACATCTTATCGCCTCTGGTGGAAAACAGCCTGAAGCATGGAGTGCTATCGGATGCCTGCCCGATAATCATTGAGCTAAAGGCAGATCGGGAGAAATTAAGCTTCCGGGTAGAAAATGAAATTGGCAGTCAGAAGAAGGACAAACTGGGCGGAATAGGCCTCGGCAACTTAAAGCAGCGGCTGGACATTTATTATCCTTCCTGCCATTCGCTGCAGATCACCACTCAAAACAATCGCTTTATTGCCGAGCTTCAAATTGATCTTAAATGAAGAAGAAAATAACTTGTATCCTACTCGACGACGAGCCCCTGGCTGTTAAGCTCATTGCGGATTACGCTTCAAAAATTCCGCAGCTTCACGTCCTGTATGCTGGCTGTGATGTGTTCAAAGCGATCGAAGTGCTGAACAGCGAAACGGTCGACCTGGTATTTATTGATATCCAGATGCCCCAGCTCACCGGCATTGAGCTGATCCGTATGTTTGATCAGAAACACAACTTTATTATTACATCCGCCTATCCTGAGTATGCGCTGGATGCTTATCAGTTCCATGTGATCGATTTCCTGCTGAAACCGGTTACATTCCAACGTTTTTATCAAAGTATTGAAAAGTACAATCGCTGGCAGGAGACCTTTCAGCAGCAGGAAACGGATAATTTTCTCTTCGTAAAGGCGGACAGGAAACACTACAAGGTTGCCACAGACTCTATTCTTTACATCGAAGGGCTGAAAGATTACATCCGCATTCATACCGACACCGAAAAGATCATTGTGCTGGAAAATATGAAGGATATTCTTGACAAGCTGCCTAACAATCAATTTGCCCGGATCCATCGTTCGTACATCGTTTCGCTCGGCAGAATAAAAGTGATCGAAGGCTACCAGGTTCAGCTCGCAAACGGAGTCTACCTTTCCATCGGGGAAACCTACCGGAAATTAATGAACGAATGGATCGGAACGAAAGCAAAACCGTAATCAACGAAGGTATCTAAGGACTGATTAAATTAACAGCTGATTAATCAATACACCGTACATTTGCACACTCAAAATCTGCAAAGCAGGACTATCTTTGTGTCCTTATCATACAGTACGTCCCTTTATAGATACTTTTACCTCTGTTGTGCCTTTTGTGGTAAAAGAAAACACGAATCATCAGACCAATTCTGAGAATAAATGAAAAACAACGTACTCAAAGGAAGCATTTATGTAGCGCTCGCAGCCTCCAGTTACGGGATGCTGGCAACCTTTGTAAAAATGGCTTATGGTGAAGGATTCAGCACGGCGGAAGTAACGCTTTCCCAGTTCATCCTCGGTTTTGCAGGACTTTTTATGTTAACCCTGTTCCGGAAACCGGAGTCGGTGCCGCAAACACAGCTATCGACAAAAAAAGGGATCTATAAGTTGATTATTGCGGGAACCTCCATGGGAATGACCAGCATTTTCTATTACCTGGCGGTTCAGTACATTCCCGTAAGTGTTGGAATTGTGCTGTTAATGCAAGCGGTCTGGATGAGTGTTATCCTCGAAATGATCCTGCATAAAAAAGCGCCGGGCTTGCGTAAGATCATCGCTGTTTTCATCATCCTGGGCGGAACGGTTCTGGCTACCAACCTGTTCAAACAAACGATCAGCATCAACTGGACCGGGTTCGGGTGGGGAATGCTGGCGGCTCTTTCCTACACGGCAACGATGTATTCCTCCAACAATATCGAGCTTCGATTCCCCCCGCTGAAAAGGAGCCTTTACATGATCCTGGGCGGATTGATCTTTATTGCCATCGTTTTTTTCTCAGCCATTAACAGCGACTTCTCTTACGAGATCTTCTGGCGGTGGGGCATCGTGCTTTCGTTGTTCGGAACAATCCTGCCGCCCTTGCTGTTTACCCGCGGAATGCCTTTGACAGGAATGGGGCTGGGGGCCATTATTGCATCGGTCGAGATCCCGGTTTCCATATTGATGGCACACATTCTCCTGGGGGAACCCGTAAGCTTTTTTCAATGGGTGGGCGTGATCCTTATTCTGTTGGCAGTCGTATTGATGAATCTTACGAAGAAAAGAAACGCTTAATTAAATCCGGCTGATATTCCAACCTTTTTTAGTCCGGGTATCTTGGGTAAGGATTAACTGCCTATGAAAAATCCACCTTTTTACTACTGATCTGATACTATGCCAACTAAACGATCTATCTGCCTTTTTCTGCTCTTAATGAGCATGTTTCCGCTCTGCTATGCCCAGCGAAACTATGATTCTACGAAAAACGAGCTGAGCTTTGCCGTTCGTGGGAAATACCTTGTTGGCTTTATCATCGAAGATATTTATTTCAGGACCTACGGTCTTGGCACGGAAATGATCTTTAAGGAAAGACATTCCATCGGGTTCGATGCCAACGTGTTCAGGTGGCGCTTTCAGAATGATGATGCTAACGACGTTGAAATGTACGACGAGTTTGAGCGAAGGGCCTACCTGAATGTCGATTACAAGCTGAATTTTATGCTCAACGACAACCTCGGATTGTACCTGAACACCATTTTTAAGTTCAATGGAAAATACAGGAGCTGGATAGAAATGTACGATTATCCGGAACAAAAGGAAGTCTTTTCACGAGCGGCGGGTACCTTCTATGAGCCTGGAGTTGGAGTAGGGATCAAAGGCTATTTCGGCGACTCGGATTTCGGGATCGATGCCAGTATGAATGTCGGAAGACGCTTCGAGATCCGCGATGAGGTCAATCAGCTTTACCCGGAAGGTTTCGAATATGTCGACAATAGAAACCTGACACAAAACCGGTTCTACATCCGCCTGAATTTCTTTTACCACTTTTGCCGCTGGAAACAGTGACGCCAACCGGTAGCTTTAGCTCATCTCTTCCTTTATCTTTACTTCATGAAAACCAGTCTCTGCACGTGTATCCTGTTAGTGCTTTTCTCCTGCTCGGATACTAAAAAGCCGGCTGTTGCCGAAAAGCCGAAACTACATCCGCAGCCTGCAATCCCCGGTCTGCTGAAAACTGAGGATGCCGTTCTGAAAAACTGGACGGATTACTACACATCGATAGAGCCCGCTTTTTCACCCGACAGCTTTAAGCTGGTAAGTACAGATGCGATAAGCCCGATTTCGGGAAATGTGCCGGGAAGCTTCGACAAAAACTTCGACAAGCGTTACCTGGATTTCCTGGTATACAATCCCACCAAAAATAAGTACATCGATTTTGACAGCTACCAATGGGGCTTTGACGAAAACGGACAGCCTGAGTTTTCGCCCGACCAGGAAGTGAATCTGGTAGATCTCAACAAGAAAACGGTCAGTCGCATAGCCTTCAGAGGCCCGTCTCAATGGATCGAAGATGCTTTCTGGAAAAACGATTCAACTGTTGTATTGCTTGAAAACAATGATGAAAACTATCCGTTGATCACCCTGATCGATCTGGTTGGCGGGACAGCTTATACTTACAGGTACGGGCACAGCCTGGCTGCAGAATCTGAATATTCGGCGCTTAGGATAGCGAAAAAAGGAGTGAATTTTTGAGGAGGATCCGGTTTCTTTACTTTATCCGGCATCGCTCCGATTCCCGGGTATTGAAATCAAACATTCAAGATCAATGATCCAACCCGGTTTTCAGGTGCCACACCGTTGAGCCATTGCTGGCCCACTGCTGTCAGGTAGGTAGCAGCGGTATACCCGACAGGTACGCCAGAGGAACAAATAACGGGGATAGAGTGGAGTTACAGTGGAGATAAAGCGGTGATAAAGCGGCGGAAAGCAATTCTTGGAATCCTATATCCCGGACTAAAGTTGATCGTTTCTTTAGCCAATATAAGCAATGAAAGCTTACCAAACAACACCTGATTCACACAAAAGCCTTTCCCGACTACCGACTACCGACTAAAGTATCTTCCTGTTTATTAGCCGGTTCTTTCCGGTCGTGTTTCGGATTGTTGTAGCGGTAAGAATTGTAAAAGCCCGATACAATGGGGAAAACGTAATCGTACCATTTGGCTTTCACGCGTAATTTTTCCAGCGAAGCAACATGCCCGGGGTTGCTGTAGTTGACATAATCGAAAGGCCGCCTGGCTGCATTTACCGGCACTCCGCATTGGAACAGCGGATTGCGAACGAAATCCCAGCCCTGGTTCAGCAGCGAAGGACTGGCGCTGTAAGAGCTGTCGTCCCGGAACTGGTCTATGCGCCGGTTCATATACAGAAAAGCTCTTCTGTTGGCATCCTGTTCCGTCGGGTGGTAATCGTGGCTTTTGTAAAGCTTTTGGTAATCGCCGTGCTCACTGCGGATATTCGGAATAGCGATCCTGCCGAAATAGGCAATCCCGGTTGCCTGGCTTTGGAGGTAGTGACCATATTCATGCTGGAGAATGTAATTATCGGCCGATGCGCGCAAAGATCCGTTGCCTACGATGTAATTGCTCAGCGTTACTGCCGGCCCGCCGATGTCGTAGAATAATCCATGCCTTCCAATGAGCACCGTAGATCCGTGAAAATACCTCACCGAATCGACATTTCCGCCGAGTGTGTTCTCGAAATGCGCATACGTTAAGCCAATGGCTGTTTGCGGCAGTTGCCAGGTAAAGCGGGAAAGCGTTTCCCAGCCTCGTCCACCGAATTTTTTAGACCGGTCGCTGGCAAACAATCCTGCCCAGATCTTCACATCGTTGGCAGCCGTCCTGTTGGCGCGTTTCCAGGCATTTTTAAAGCGCTGCTCCTTGTTGCCGAAGAAGCCATAAGTAAACCCGGAAACCCACGAATCGGCAATAAAAAACGTTTGCTCCGCAGAAGCCCGGGAGCTTAGCGACAAAACGAAGATTATTAACACGACTGTTGATCTCATGTAGCGAAATTAAACAATTCATTTTTAGCACGCACGTAATGCCTTGCATACCTTCTATATAGAACGCCGGAAGCGGTTCCATATTGCGATTGCTGCAGTTGCGGTAATGAATGGCAGGCTTTGCATTACAAGATTACTAACTGAACGTGCTCTGATAAAATTCCGGGATTTAGTATTCAAAGTCTTCAGATAACTGAGACCCATACGAAGCAAAATTAATGAGGGAACAAATCCGGCCTTTCATTACAAGGTTTTAAACGCGTGCTGGAATGCGCTAAAAGGACGATAGCTCCGCAGGAGATCATCGGTATGTTCGCATTGCAGGAGTGTGTAAAATGGCTCACCGGGAAGCAAGATCTTCCTACGAAGCAGTATCGTGAGCCAAGTGTAATGAACCGCCTTGACTTTTTGCTTCTTTTGGTCATTGCTTGTCCCGACCGCTGTCGGGAGCAAAAGAAGAGATAATCGTCCGCTGGTCGATATCAATTTCATGACATTTCGTCACTCTATTTCCTTCGGTTCAATTATTGACAAATGACCGCCGTGAAACAGAAACAACAACCCTTCGGCTCTTATCTCGAAGCCCTCATTTACCCGCTGCTGCTGCTCGGTGTGATGTGGACGGTCTACTGGGCCGAGCGCGTTTCGGGTTTCAATATGGTAGAATACGGTGTGCGCCCGCAAAACCTCGATAGCTGGAAAGGTGTGTTCTTTATGCCGTTGCTTCATGCCCCGAACGACTATGCACACATCATCAACAATTCCTTCCCGACCTTCGTACTGCTTGCCGCTCTCATCTATTATTACCGCGAAATAGCACTGAAAGTCTTTACGATCTCCTGGCTGGTAACCGGTCTGGGGGTGTGGATCTTCGCACGTGATGAGCATGCTTATCATATAGGAATGAGCGGAGTGATCTATGCTTTGTTCGGTTTTCTCTTCGTTTCGGGATTTTTCCGCAATTACCGTCCGCTGCAGGCTATTTCGCTTTTCGTGGTGTTCGTTTACGGAAGTATGTTCTGGGGCATCTTCCCGCAGAAAGCCGGAATCTCATGGGAAGGCCATCTTTCGGGCATGACGATCGGAGTTATTCTCGCTGTGATCTACCGGCAAAAAGGGCCGCAGGGTCCGAAATACCAGTACGAAATTGAAAAAGAGCTGGGAATCGAGCCTCCCGACCTGGAAGGAATGTGGGTTGCCCAGCAGGAAGCCATGGAAAGGTACCGCCAGGAAATGGAACGACAACGGCTGGAATTCGAACAGCAGCAGGAGCATCCTGTCCGGATCGTTTACCACATTCCGCCTAAATCTCCGGAAGGAAAGCCTCAGGATGGTAACGAAGCGAAATAATTCCCGTTCCCTGTGAAAGGTGATCCCAGGAATCAAAGGGAAAAGAAAGCGTGATCAGCTCCGAGGTTTTCATCGAAACATATTCGTCCGAACAATAGCTCGCCAGGTCTGAAATACCATTGTTGTGGCCGATGATCGTAATGATGTGCGAAGTTTCGGTGGAAAGTGCTCGCAGCAGTTCTTCTTTGCTGGCGTGATACAATTGCTGCTGGTATTCTATCTGGCAGGGCTCCGAAGTTTGCTGGCAGATAATGGAATGCGTCTGCTTCGTCCGAAGTGCCGCAGAGCAAAGGATCTTTCCGCGCTCCAGGTGATAAGATTGAATGTAGTGACCCAGCAGATTCGCCTGAGCTATTCCTTTCTCAGTCAGCTTACGGTCGAAATCGTTCCCGCTTTTCGAAGTCTCTTCGGTTTTTGCGTGTCGTATTAATTGAAGTGTCAACATAATTCTAACTGATTTACCAACCCTTTTCAAATATACTGCGTTATATCTGAGGATCGCAGGATCGGGCAACTAAATTCGTTAAATTGCAACAGAATTGTAACATAAGATCGATTGGAACACTCATGCACATCACTCCGGAAATATTAAAAGCTTGCGCAGATAATGACCGGAGGGCTCAAAAGCAATTGTATGAGTATACGTACAAGATGCTGATAAGCGTTTGCATGCGGTATCATTCCAATCATGAAGATGCGCGTTTTGCTTTTAACAACGGATTCCTGAAGATCGTTACAGGACTTGCAAACATCGATATTCAGCAGGTGAGCTTCAATGCCTGGTCAAAACGTATCTTGGTCAATGACCTGATAGACGAATACCGGAGAAATAAAAATCACCAGTCCACTATTTTCGCAAAAGAAACGGAAAGTGAGCTGGAATTTCACTCCGACAATACGATCAACACTGCGGAAAGTGAAATGGGAGTGGAATCCATCATGCAGCTGCTGAAAACCATTCCGCCTATCAGTGCGCACGTTTTTACCCTGTATGTGATAGATGGGTACAATCATAAAGAAATCGGAGACCTGCTGGAAATTACCGAAGGAACATCCAAATGGCATTTGTCGACGGCGAGGAAACACCTACGTGACCGCCTGGAGCAACTGGAAGAAATGAACGAAAAAAGCTTTGCAATATGAGTTGGAAAGATGAAGAAATAGACGCGCTTTTTAAAAGTGCGAAGGCTCCCGAAGCCCCGGCTTTCCAGGATGATTTCTGGAAAGAGATGGAAGCGCTTCTGCCTGAAAAGAAAAAGAGGCTCGCAGCCTTCTGGTGGATTTCCGGTGCGGCGTCCCTGGTGCTTGTGCTGATGGGGATACTGGCTTACACCTTCTCCGGCGCGCGATCTGAACAGCTTACGGCTCAACATCAGCGGATAAAATCTGCAGATAAGCCGCATGCAGAGCAATTGCAGAAAGCTTCAGCTAACCTGGTCGACCCGACAGGCGATCAGGAAATGGAACAAACCGCATCAGGAGAGCAAACAACAGCTCCTGCGAACGGGAGAAGCACGAAATCCGGAACTGGTGGCAGTACAGGCTCTGAACAGGTTCCGGGTGATCTGCCACTAAAAGGACCGGATTTGACTGTTGTCATGACTGAAGCTTCTGCTCCGGTTGTTCTTACGGAAGCAGTCGACAGACTGTCAAAATGGCCGTTAACTGCTGATGCTGAAATTGCTTCGTTCAATTCATGGACAGGTACTGAGCTGATCCTGCTTCCGAAGCCCGAGCGTTTCTATGTTCAGCTCAGCGCAGGACTCGGACAGTCGGCCCAGCGAAATGTTGCCGGTCATTCGGAATTGATGCAGTCGTATGCATTTGGCGGCGGACTCATTCAGAATGTCAGGAAAATGTATGTGACCTTTGGCCTCCAGGGGCGGGTGGATGTTGCTCAGAATATTTTTTATCAGAGCCTTCCTGCCATGGATCTTTCTTATACGGATACCAGGTATTCCTGCCTTTATTCCTTTGAAACACCGCTGGCTATTGGCTATCGTTTGCACAAAAACCGTTTCGGAATCACGATGACTCCAGGCTTCCAGTCAGGATTTACAGGAAGATATACCGAATACGACAGTGATAATTCAGTTGTTCGTTCCGGAAAAGCGCAGGGAAGAACGGCACAATCCAAAACGCTCACAATGGAATTCGGGCTGAGCTACATGCGGGAGCTTCGTTCGCGCTGGTACATCGGCTGTTCGGTTAATGCAGATGTTATCCGCCCGTTCGGTGAAGGATCGTACCTTGGTGAACAACGCCTGCTGCCTGTAAACGGAACCGTTCTGCTTCGCCGTACATTTTAAGTTTAAGGATAGAATTGCCTGGAAGTGATGCCGGAACACCGGTTTTATAACTAGTTGGTTGTTAGTTCGTGCGTGTATTAATTGTTTATATTTGTTTTGAAAAAATTACTTCTCTATGAATAAACTATTACTACTCTCAGGACTTGTATCCTTTACAGGTTTTGGCCAGATATCCCTTACCAGCGCAAGTTTCCCGGTAGCAAACGACGAGCTGATCATGAGCACATTGCTGGACCTGCAGATCGATTATGCTTCAACAGGAGCAAATTACAACTGGGATTTTTCCGGATTAACACCTTCGGGTCAGCGATTCGTTAACTATTACCCGATGGCAGATGCATCTACTTTATCGGGTTTTTTCTTTGGGGCGTTTGCTGCTGCTCCTTATAAGGCAAGCTATTTCAGCCCGTCTACCGATCTGCCCCTCGAACAGCTCACAGCCAATTTACCCGTAACACTTAGCGGAATTTCAGGATTTTCGAAATCAGCCCCGGAAGCTGTTACTATGGTAGGCTGGGAATTTCTGATCAACGGAACTGGTATTCCTGCAAAATCAGATACCATTGAAACGCGCTACGAGTTTCCGCTGGATTATGGAGATTCTTATGCTTCGCGTGGTTATACAAAGCTGAATATGACTCCCATTTATGAAGCCCAGTGGATACAGCACCGTCAGCGAGAATCGGATGTAGACGGCTGGGGGAGCATTACAACTCCCTACGGAACCTTCGACGCATTGAGAATTCACCACCGTATTAACGAATCCGATTCCTTCTACATTCCTGTTAACGGCGGAACCTGGATTCCTGTTCCCGTTCCCGAATCTCATGAATACGAATGGCGTGCAGCAGGACAGCATGAGGCTATCCTGCGCATCAAAACGTCTGTTGTTTTGGGAACAGAGACCGTAACAGCTGTTGAATACAGAGATTGGTTCAATCCTGCGCTGGCACTTGCTGAAAAGGAGATCGTACTGGAAATCTATCCGAATCCAGCCACCGACAAATTATCAATCAATTCCGACGCAGAGATTTTGTCGGTCGGCATTTTCAGCCAGACAGGGCAACTAGTGAGCACTTCTTATACACATCTGAGCGATTTCAATGGTTCAGTGGACCTGTCCGATCTCGACGCCGGGATGTATTATGTAACTGTAAAGACGGAAAAAGGAAGTTTGACTCGCCTGATCGCGATCCAATAATCGGGGAATTTCTCCACAAATTGTTTCAAGGCTCCACACATTGTTGTGGAGCTTTTTGTTTTGGCACGTTTTCAAAACTCCAATAAATCCGGCACATTAGCTTTCTAACTTACCTGATTACAGGTTGTTATTGGGAATTTAAAGAAAATTGGCATTTAAAAAAGTGGCGCAGGTACGGTTTTCCCAAACCCATCTGCCGTACTTACTTAAAACAATTTATCATGAAACGTATAATCATCGCCGCAGTAGCATTCAGCGCTACAACATTAACTTACGCTCAATCAACGATCAACGCTTCCGAAGCACCTGCAGCTCCTGTTGAAACAGCAGCGCCTGTAAAAGTGAATGAGTCAGCACCTGCAACAGAAGCAGAGCCAATCGAAGCAGTAGCAATTGATTCAGCAGCCAACCAACAGGCAGCACCAACAGCAGAAGACCGCAAACCGGTTAAGATCTCAGATCTTCCTGCACCTGTAACAAAAGCATTGGGTAATACCGAATACAACGGATGGACTCCATCAACAGCTTATTGGGTAACTGAAAAAACGGGTAATCCTTACTATGAGATTAACCTGCTGCGTGGAGACGAGAAAAAAATCGTTTACTACAATGCAGAAGGAAGCAAATTAGAAGGAACGAAAGTAGAAGACTAGTCACTGTCTTTTCAAATTTCGAGAACCGTTCGGTCCGGCAGAAGCTGTACCGAACGGTTTTTTTAACATCTGAAAGTTTGTCCATGAAAAAGCACAAAAGCAACAGGAGATTTTTAACCCGTTTCAGTTCTCTTTTGTTCCTTTTGTGAGAGTAGCAACACTTCAATGTAACGCCATGAAAAGTGTAATGATCACAACCTTCATGCTGACTGCTGTGCCGGCATACACTCAATTAATAGCTTCTGCGGCTACTTTTTCCGCACCTCGTTCTTCATTTTCCGCATCCGGAACGTCTGTTACCTTTAGCGAAGAGGATGAACGAACACCCGTTAAGATGGAAGATCTTCCTACAGAAGTTAAGCAAGCGCTCGAAGCTCCCGAATTTTATGGCTGGACTGCTGTCATGGCCTGGTGGGTAAGAGAAGAAAAAGCTTCTTTCTATGAAATTGACTTTGCAAAAGGCACTGAAAAAAAAGTAGTCAGACTAAATGAGAAAGGAAACAGGATGATCTGATCCGTTACTTTATCATGCTAAAAAGGAAAGCCGTTGTTCGCAGATCAGCGGCTTTTTCTATGGATAACGAAAGTGGGAACTCGCTTCACACGCGTAGCCACAGATTGGGGCATCATTCCACATCCTTGAAGTTGACTGGATGAATAAAGAAAAGCAAGATTCACTCTTTTCTAATCAAGATCTCAGCAAAATAAGGCCTTGCAGCTTCAGTTAGTTTTTTTTTTGCAATCGGATTTGTTCTCCGGTACGGTTTTCACTTCTGGTTTCATAACATTTAAAATCAGGTATCATGAAAAGTTTTATTATCGCCGCTTTCTTAATGACTGCAACAACTTTCGCTCATGCTGCAGGATCAGCTGTTACCCCGGGAATCGAAAACGGAACAGCTACTGAAAAATCTCAAATGAAATTCGAAGAATTGCCGAAAGGTGTTATCAAAACACTCGATGGAGCCCGCTTTACCGGTTGGAAGCCAGTAGTAGCTTATAAAGTCAAAGCAGAAGATATCAATTATTATGAAGTGACATTTATTCGGGGAGAAGAGACGGAGACTCTCAAGCTGAATGAAGATGGAGGAAAAATAGGGTAGCCGGTTTATTAGTTTTAATTAACAGGTGCAATAAGGTCGGACAGCGTTCGGCCTTTTGTATTTTTGCTAGATTAGATTTCAACAAAAAACACACCTGTGGTAAGAATCCTCCTTATAGAAGACGACCGTACATTTGCGAAAATACTCCAGACATTCCTCACCAGGAAAGGCTTCGAGGTAGAAGCCTGCTATGACCTCAAAAGCGGGGAGGAAGCACTGGAAAAGAACAAATACGATCTGCTTCTGCTCGATTACCGTCTTCCGGATGGAATCGGGCTGGATCTCATTACTCAGAACGGTGAAGTAAAGCCGGTCATCCCGACAATTGTGATCACCAGCTTCAACGATGTGCGGACAGCTGTCAGATCAATGCAGTCGGGCGTATTCGAATACATTATCAAGCCCGTTAATCCGGAAGAGCTGAGTCTTGTTATTCAGCAGGCGCTCTCGAAAGCCGTTCCCGGAACCGAGCAGAAAGTCGTTCCTCATTTACCCGTACAGTTCATCCAGGGAAAAAGCGATCTTTCCAATAAGCTCTATGAGCACGTTGCGCTCGTTGCTCCAACCGATATGTCGGTAATGATCATGGGTGAAAGCGGAACGGGAAAAGAGCATATCGCCAGGTCTATTCACGATCTGAGCAAGCGGGCCGATCAGCCTTTCATAGCCATCGATTGTGGAGTGCTATCACGCGAGCTTGCGGCCAGTGAATTGTTCGGACACATGAAAGGCGCATTTACCGGAGCTTTGCAGGATAAAAAAGGATTACTCGAAGCGGCTAACGGCGGAACAGTCTTCCTGGACGAGATCGGGAATCTCGGTTACGACGTACAGGTGAAGCTGCTCAGGATGCTCCAGGAAAGAACCATTCAGCCGGTTGGAAGCGCTAAATACATTCCGGTTGATATACGACTGATCACTGCAACGAACGAAGACCTGATCGGCGGAATTGGCAATGGAACTTTCCGCGAGGATATTTACCACCGGATCAATGAATTCAAGATCGTTACTCCACCTCTGCGTGAGCGCGGAGATGACCTGGAATTGTTCGTTCAGCATTTTATTCAGCTGGCCAATGCCGAGCTTAACAGGAATGTCGAAACGGTTTCTTCGGGAGTAATGGCAACCTTTCATTCCTACGACTGGCCCGGAAACCTGCGCGAGCTGAAAAATGTCATCAAAAGAATGGTGCTGCTCACGCCGGGATCGATAGCCGATCAGACTGCTCTTCCATCGGAAATGATCACTTCGGTTTCCCGTCCTGTTACGAGCGAGCCCACCCAGGATCTCAAGATCAACCAGGAACAGACCGAAAAAGAGCTGATCACACAGGCACTGATGAAAACGAAATACAATAAATCGAAAGCGGCACTTTTGCTCAATATCGACAGGAAAACGCTCTATTCGAAAATGGAGCGCTACGGGATCAGCTGATATAGTTTATTCTACCTGTTGGCTAATGGTATTTTATCGAGGAAAGCTTCGATCTCTACCTGCAAACGCTGCAATTCATCCGAGTGCCTGGCTAATTGCGGATCTGTTCTCAGCGAATGTTCCATTTCACGAAGTGCCGCGCTTAGTTCTTCCTGGCTGAACTGGGCCAGTCTTCCCGCCAGGCGGTGAACGATCAGCGTGGTTTGTTCCACCCCGTTTTTACGGATGTGCTCCTTTAGAAGGATCAGATCATGTGTTGTTTCTTCTGTAAACTGCTGGAGGATCTCTGCTTTTTCGCTTTCGTCTTCAATCAATGCATCCAGCAGGGGAAAACGCAGCTCGGATTCCTGATCGTTCAGCAAGGTCAGCAGCTCTTCTTCCGTAAAAGGTTTCAGAAACACGTTGTCGAACCCGATAGCTGTAAAAGCTTTTCGTTCTTCCGGAGTTACCTGTGTGGTGAGCAGAATAATCTGCAGCCCGGGATGCCTTTTCTTTAGCAATTCGCAGAGCTCGTCGCCATTCTTTCCGGGAAGCCGGAGATCGGTAATCACATAACCGACGGAATCATCCCAGGGTGCTGCCAGTAACTCTTCGGCGCTTTCAAAACAACGGTTAGAAATCCTGTGCTTTGAAAGGAGGAACCCGAACAGCTTCAGTATATAGCTGTCGTCGTCTACGATCCAGATTGTGTTCCCGCCCGATGATTTGTCCGCCTGATTCATACACGTCTTTTCTGACGGGAAGTTACGAAGAAAGTCACCCGGCCGGATGGAAAAAGCGTTAAAAGACGAATTCGGAAATCTATCGTACCTTTGGCGGGAAGCAAGTCGGCTGTCGCCATGAAGAATCGGCCTTTGGCAGAGGTATTCGTGGAGGAAAGTCCGGGCAGTAAAGAGTAACCGTACTTCCTAACGGGAAGGTCTCACAAGCGCGAGCGAATGGGAACAGAAAGTGCCGCAGAAAGGAAAACTACCCTGGCAGAAGCGCAAGCGAATTGTCAGGGAAAAGGTGAAAAGGTGGGGTAAGAGCCCACCGTCCCGTCAGTGATGAAGGGTGCAAGGTAAACCTTACGGACTGAAAGACCATGTAAACCAGGGATTGAGGGCTGCTCGCCCGATCCTGGAGGGTAGGTCGATGGATCCCGATAGTGATATCGGGACTAGATAAATGACAGTCTATTCGTTCGCTTCGGCAAACGGAGATACAGAACCCGGCTTATGGCTTGCTTCTTTTTAAGCTACTTTTCGAATGGTATCGATAATGATTTTGGGATCCTGGATGTACTTCGGGGTCCCGAAGATCAGTACACTGTGAAGCTCGCCGTCCAGCTTAAACCGGATCATCATGAAGCGAATTCCCAGGATTCCGATCGAGCGCGTGGTGCGGATGCTGCTGATCTCTGTTACTTTTGATTTGCCCACAAGGTAGCGAACGATGAGCATTTCGCCCCTGATGTAAGCTGTTGCAATGGTTCGCCAGATCATCCGGACGATAAATGCCAGCCCCAAACCGAAGAAAACGGTTGCTGTAAGCAATGACGTTCCTATTCCCTGGCTGGCAAAAATAAAGTATTCAGCCGTTATGCCGGAGCAAATGAAAAGAAAAAGGAAAATGAGCGCTACTTTGGTACAGGTGTGTCCGACAAGCTCAATTTTTTCCCTCTGAAGAATTTGATTGTGTAGCGTAGTAATCGTCTTCATAGTATCAGCAAATTAGTACGACTGTTTTGGATAATTTCCCTGGCTGTGGTAATAGCCTGGTAATGGGTTCAATTAACTAAAACTAACGTCGACCTAATATATGGATAATACGCAGAAAGGTTGTCTCACTCGAATATTTCAAGGGATCAGATGAATATAGCAGATGTTCTACTGAATAGCCAGGGATCTGATATACCAGCTGGGCTGAACTGCCTTACTTGCAGGTAGTTGATTTCTGCCGCTGGCAATCGTATAAGCATTGGCCGCAAAAACGCGGATGAACTTCTGGGCGGTTGCCTGGTTTCTTCCGTAGGTATAAATACTAACGGTGTTTACCAGCGTAATGTAGCGTTTATTGTCTACCAGGTAGCTGCGGCAGCCGTTAGCCCGTTTGTTGTAAGTGCTGTCACGCGAGTTTTCCAGGGCAACGAATTCCGAAAGCGAATAAACGGATTCATTAACGGCCATTTTCCGGTTTGCTTTCGTGTTGTTTATCCAGCTTAAATGATGGCTGTTCTTTAGCAGCATGGAATAATCGCCGCTGTTTTTTTTGATCTTCAGAGCAGGAAAAGCGCTGTCGGATTTGTGCCAGATCGAAAAGTCGGTAACACGGCAAACGCCGCTGGAATCTTTCGGATTGGCAAGGATCAAAGGATCGTGGGAAACAGGTAGCCAGAAATGATGCTTGTTATTGAATTGCCTGTCGAGCTGGCTGAACAATGCCGGATTGCTGATCGGTTTTAACGATCCGAGCGAGTAAAGCTCGTTCCTGAGCTCGTGGTTTTGCGTCAGAATGATGTCGATCTCGGCATTGTAACGCTCCGATTTTATGCGCTGAACGATAGCTTCCGGGGTCATGATCTTAATCGTTACCGCTACGTGATGGTCGAACGAGAACTGGTTGATCACCGTGCTGTCGTCTTTGGTCAGGTAATCGGCAACGATGAACAGCGATTTCTTCTTTTCCTGTGGCGCCTCCTGCACCCAGCATCCCGAAAGAAATATGCCGATCACGGAAAAACAAGCGTAAATGTGCCATTGCTTCATGGAGCAAAGATAGAAACGTTTTATACTTTTGTACCTATATGCCGATAAAGGCAGTCTAAAATCAGATTCGTGTCTACAGGAAATTCAACAAACAAGCAGCAAAAGCTAAAAATCAGCCAGTTATTAGCCGATTTAACCAGTCAAGATGAACTGAAGGTCGGTGCGGCGCTCAAATCTTTTCATGCTCACGGCGATGCTTCGGTAATTCTGCCGATCATTGAAGTGTGGCGCCAGGGATTGAGCACGGAAAATGAGGCCATCATGATGGAATTGTTCGAAGGTCTCAAAGATACTTCGACGATAGAGCCTTTAATGCAGGCTTTCCGAAGTGTAGACAATCGCCTGATCAAACGCAAGCTGGTTTCGGCATTCTGGAACAGTAAGCTCGATTTCAGTCCGTTCCTGGCGGATTTCGTGTTGTTTGCGATTGAGGGCGATTTCCTGGATGCATTTGAAGCGATCACGCTTGTAGAGCAATTCGAAGAAGCCATACCGGAATCGGCGATCCTGGAATCCCAGCTGCTGATGAAAGAATATTTCGGTGGAACCGAAGGACGCAACGAGCAGAAAGACACGATCCTGAGCGACCTGGCTTTGCAGATCAAGCAGTTCGATGAAGAATCGGATGCTGAAGGCTTGTACTTCGACGAAGACTAATTCGTGCGGAATCCGCTTAGTTTAATTTAAAACAATCCGTTGATCTCCGCGTCAATTGACGTGATGATCTTTCCGAGGTCTTCCTGGTTTTCAGGGAAACGGTTATTGTCGACATCGATGATCAACAGTTTTCCGTTGTCGTAAGTAGAGATCCATGCTTCGTAGCGCTCATTCAGGCGTTTCAGGTAATCCAGCCGGATGCTTTCTTCGTATTCACGGCCACGCTGCTGGATCTGATTCACCAGCGTTGGAACACTTGCACGCAGGTAGATCAGCAGATCAGGAGCCGAAACAAACGAATCCATCAGGTTGAAAAGCGAAAAATAGTTCTCGAAATCACGAGTGGTCATCAATCCCATCGAATGAAGATTGGGCGCAAAAATGAACGCATCTTCGTAGATCGTCCGGTCCTGGATAACGGCATGATCGGTTTTTTTGATCTCCTGGATCTGCGTAAAACGACTGTTCAGGTAGTAGATCTGGAGGTTGAACGACCAGCGCTGCATATCTTCGTAGAAATCATTCAGGTAAGGATTCTGCTCTACATCTTCGAAGTGGGTTTCCCATCCGTAATGCTTCGCAAGTAACTGCGTTAACGTTGTTTTTCCTGAACCGATATTTCCTGCTACTGCGATATGCATATTACGTCTTTTTTGGGACTGACTAAATTACAAAATCTGACGGGATTGAGCCTCGCATGTGGAAAAATAAAAGCGCTTCAATGAGTGGTTTGCAGAACTTTCCGTTCGAATGGAGGATTTGGGAGTAGATAGCGCCACTAAAGAAGAGGGTGAAACCCAACCGGGCAGGGAAAGATGTTTAAACTAAAGACTCTTTTAGAACTTTTAAAAAATCCTGTTCTCTTTTTTATACTTTCCTCGTGCCTTCCTGCACTTGTGGTTTCATCTTACAAAAGGCAGGTTTAATCCAAAAGCTCAAAGCAGTAAAAAGTGGTATTCGTGCTGATAAACAGTCTTTTTCCGGCTAAATGGAAACGCTCGATCGGCTCTTCGGTATCCGGAAGCTGGAAATAAAGCTCTTTTTTCTCCTCGTCGTCCGTTGAAGTAGCATAGATCTGCTGCCCGGTGGAATACAACAATCCCTTGTCGAACGCCTGAACATAGCCCGCTCCGAGCGTAAAGCCGTTTATGAATGTTCCGAAATTGTCGAAGGTGGCGACCTGCCCGAGATTGTCTACTAAATAAAGGGTGTTCTGGTATTCGAACAATTGCGTCACATTTCCGATGTCGATAAGCGAGCGAAGGTTCTGAACGATCTGTCGCTGATTCGATCGAAGGGTGATGAGCTGCAGCTCGCTGTTAAGCTGGTCGAATACCCAGATCCTGTCGGTTTGAATGGACGTGGCAAAATTTTCCGCCAGCGTGATCCCGATATCGGTGAGTTCGATGCAGCCAGGTTGAATTCCCAGCGCGTTGTCGAGGTAACAGATCTGCTGCTGTTCTTCAGAGAATACAGCGATCTTAAGCCAGTTGGCAGCATCTATTTTCTTGATCCGCCCAATGGATTTGGTGCTTTGTGTAAGCAATTGCTTTCCCGCGGTATCCAGCTTGCTGATCGATTCGCTGTTGAAGAGGTAAACGCTGCCCGCCTGGTCGATATCCCATGTGCTTTCATCGCTTACCGGCTTGTTCCAGCAGGTTTTCCACGTTCCCTGGCAAAAAGCCCCGTGAACGGTAAAGAACGAAAGGAAAACCAGGAATTTAGACATACTGTTTCTGATTGTTCGAAGCGCTTTGCAAGAGTTGTTCCAGTATTAAACGGTCGTTTGACAATCTTGGTACTTTGTGCTGACCTCCGAGCTTTCCTTTTTCGCGAAGCCAGTTGTCGAAAGTGCCGTCTGCAACGGTATGAATATGTGGAAAATCGAGCGCCATATCGTTGGTGCGCTTGGCATCGTAATCCGAATTGATCTCCCGGAGCGTTTCATCGAGGATCAGGTTGAAGCGTTTCTTATCTTCCGGCTCGCGTATGAATTCGATGATCCATTCGTGTCTTCCACGCTCGGTTCCTTTCATATAAACAGGCCCAACGGTGTATTCGCGGATCTGGCCTTTTGTTTTCAGGCATGCTTCGGCAATGGCTTTGTCGGTATTGTCCACGATCACTTCTTCGCCGAAAGCGTTGATGAAGGACCTGGTTCTTCCTGTGATCCTGAAACGGAAAGGAGCTGTACTGGTAAAACAGATCGTGTCGCCTACGATGTAACGCCACAATCCACCGTTGGTAGAGATCACCAGCGCGTAATTGACACCTGTTTCGATCTGTGAAAGGTTCAGAACTGTTTTGGAATTCAATCCGTCGAATTCATCTATCGGAATAAATTCATAGTAAATGCCATAGTCGAGCATGAGCAGCAATTCATTCGATCCGGTCACATCCTGGATCCCGAAAAATCCTTCGGATGCATTGTAGGTTTCCACGTAATGCATATCGTCGAATGGGATCAGCTCCTTGAAAGCTTCCCGGTATGGCTCAAAGCTCACTCCGCCATGCATGAACAGCTCGAGGTTCGGCCAGACTTCACGCAGGTTGGATTTTCCCGAAAGCTCCAGGACTTTATTGGCCAGGACCATTGTCCAGCTGGGAACTCCCGCAATGATGTAAACATCTTCGTTCATGGTGCTCAGCGCCATCTTTTCGATCTTGCTTTCCCAATCGGTCATCAGGGCAATTTCTTTGGAAGGCGTTCTGCGTATTTCTGCCCACCAGGGAAGGTTTTTAACAATGATGGCGGAAAGATCTCCCTGGTAAGAATCGTGGGCAAGCGGCAGGATCTGGGCGCTGCCACCGATGATGAGGTGCTTTCCTTTGTAAAGCTTCCGGTTGGGGTAGTTCTCGTAGTAAAGCGCCAGCAGGTCTTTACCGCCTTTGTAATGGCAGTCTTCGAGCGATTCGCGTGTTACCGGGATGAATTTGCTCCTGTCGGAAGTGGTGCCGGAAGATTTGGCGAACCATTTTGTTTCCTGCGGCCAGAGCAATTCGGTTTCACCCTCCATCAGCCGGTCTATCCACGGTTTCATCGTGTCGTAATCCTGCAATGGAACTGCGGAACGAAAATCTTCGTAAGTCTTTATTTCTGAAAAACGGTGTTGTTTTCCCCACTCGGTAGGTGCGGCAAAAGTGATCATGCGCTCGAACAGCTCCTGCTGAACTTCCAATGGGTATTTCCGGAAAAGGTCTATCTGGTGAAGACGCTTTTTCATTACCCAGGCAAAAATCGAGTTGAACGGCATAAGTACAAGTTGTTTACTTCCGCAGAAAACGGATCGGAACGAATGTACTCCAACGTTGCGTGAAATCCAATAAAAAAGTCCGCCGTGGCGGACTCAGTGTCTTAAAATTTCTTAACCGAAAAAGTAAATGGTCAAAATGACCCCGATTGCAACGATCGTATACAGAAAGCCGATCGCAACTGTTGACTCTTCGAAGAACGTATCGTGTTTACCAGCATCGAGGTGAATGTGCTCGTGCTCTTCGTGGTGCTCATGATTTTCTGACATAGCTTCTCAATTTTTTTCAAATGTAGTATTTTCAGTAATTGCCTGCAAGCATTATTCGTCACTTCTGCCAAGCAGCGCCAATAAATAATACAGCATGGTCACCAAAGCGCCCAGAGCTGCTATAACGTAAGTGGATGCTGCCAGGTTCAAAGCCTTTTTGGAGCGGGCGTGTTCTTCGCGGGTTGCCGTGCCCGAATGTTCTATCCACGCAAGAGCGCGCTTCGAAGCATCGAATTCTACCGGGAGGGTAACAAAACTGAAAAGTGCTACAGCTCCGTAAGCGATAACGATCACGAGAAGCACCAGTTTCACGGGGAAAACATCATAAAGAAAAGCTCCTCCGAAAATCGTCAGCATCATGACCGCATTGATAACGGTTCCCGAAAACTGCTGCACAGGAACAAGGGCCGAACGCATTTTCAAAGGCGCGTAGGCTGTGGCATGCTGAACGGCGTGACCGCATTCATGGGCTGCAACTGCTGAAGCTGCGGCGTTTCTTCCGTTATAGACGGCTTCCGAAAGGTTGACGGTCTTGTTCTCCGGGTTGTAATGATCCGTGAGCTGACCTTCGACGCTCATGACGGTTACGTCGTAAATACCATTGTCGCGAAGCATGCGCTCGGCGATCTCTCTTCCGCTGAGCCCGCTCCGGGAAGGGATTTTGCTGAATTCTTCGAACTTGCTTCTCAGCCGCCAGCTCACGAGCATACCAATTCCCATGAACACAAGGCTGATTATCATTGCCGGACCGAATAACATATTGCTGGTTTTTATGTGAGTTTTAAATTTACTCATAAAAAAAATCCCGTCTCTCGGTGAAGAAACGGGATTTCGTTAAAAGATGTTATGCTTAATCTCTCGATCCGAACAGGTTCAGAAGCGACAGGAAAAGATTGATGAACAATACGTAAAGCGTGAATCCGCCGAGAAGCGCCATTTTGTTCTTTTCGTCTTCGGAAGCCTGTGCGTTCTGCGCATATTCCTTCAGCTTTTGCATGTGATAAGCCGTAAGACCGGTGAATACAAGTACGCCTATCATCGAAATAACGTAGCCAAGCGTATCGCTTCCAAGCCAGAAGTTAACGATGCTGGCAATGAAGATCCCGATGAAAGCCATCGAAAGAATGCTTCCGAATTTCGTAAGGTCAGCTGAAGTCACAAATCCCATAATGGCCATTACTCCGAATGAGCCTGCTGTTGCGAAGAAAACCCCGACAATGGATTCGGTCGTGTATTGCAGCAGGATCATGGATAAAGCGAATCCCAGCAAGACGCTGTAAAGAGCGAACAAAAGGAAAAGAACCGCAAATGAAAGGCGCTGCACCATGGTCTGCATCAGTAAAGCGATGCCAACAGGGGCAAAAAGAATGACGTAAAACAGCATGTTCGGTCCGTAAACTCCCGGCGCTGATTCTTTGATGAAGTGAGCGGCGATAAAGTCAGGTGTTCCGTACTGGAAGGCGATCACTCCTGAAACAAGCAGGGCGCCGAACATAAAGGCATACACTTTTCCGAAGAATTGTCTGACAGCGGTTTTGGATTGTGCTGACTCAAAAGATGAGTCGTCGATGATTTGATTCATGTTTTATTTTAAAATTGAGTACTTCTAAGGTACAAATTATTTCAATCAGTGCAATTTCGCCTGCACCAGGTTAATGAATTCTTTGCGGGTCGAATCGTTGCTCAGGAAAAGCCCTGTAAAGGCGCTGGAGGTCGTAACGGAATTCTGCTTCTGAACGCCGCGCATCTGCATGCACATGTGGGCGCATTCGATCACCACGGCGACCCCTTTCGGATTCAGGGTTTTCTGAATGCAGTCGCGGATCTCTATCGTTAGTCTTTCCTGTACCTGCAAACGCCTTGAAAATGCGTCTACCACGCGCGGTATTTTGCTCAGTCCGACGATCGTCCCATTTGGAATGTAGGCTACATGCGCTTTTCCGAAGAACGGCAGCATGTGGTGCTCGCACATGGAATAGACCTCGATGTCTTTTACGATCACCATTTCGGAATATTCTTCGTGGAACAGGGCGCTTTGCAGAATTTCCTCCGGATTGATATCGTAACCGTGCGTGAGGTACTGCAACGCTTTTGCAACACGCTCGGGCGTTTTCAGCAGGCCTTCGCGCGCCGGATCTTCACCGATGTCTTTCAGTATGTCTCCGTAAACGCCTGCTATGCGCCCGGTTATTTCTTCGTCGTAAAATCCGTCTTTCACTTTGTCGGTATTAAAAGTTCGGTCGCGATCAGAACGGCTCGTTTCCGCCGTAGTAATCCACGAAATTATTTTCTGTTTCTTCCAGCCTGATCTTGCAGAGCTGTCCGCCGGCCTGTGCGATCCTGTCTTCTATCTGGTCCCAGATTTTGATCACGATGTTTTCTGTCGAAGCCAGCAGTCCCGAAAGGAAAGGAACGTCGAGGTTCAGGTTCTTGTGGTCTAATGGCTCGATGACTTCCTGCCTGATGATCAGGCTCAGGTCTTTCAGGTCGATCACAAAGCCTGTTTCCGGGCTGGGAATTCCTTTTACGGTAACGAAGATCGTGTAATTGTGTCCGTGCCAGTTCTTGTTGCTGCACTTTCCGAAGACGTCGTGATTTTTCTCATCTGACCAGTCTTCTCTCCAGAGCTTGTGAGCTGCGTTGAAATGCTCGCGGCGGGTAATGTATACTGTTTTCAATGCTTTTTATTAGGTTGTAAAGTTACAAATAAATTGTTGCAATGCGGGTTCGGAATTCGTCCAAAACCAATCATGGTCTATTGGTTATTATGCAGATCCGGGATGCATCCTGAGCCTGCATTCTGAATATCCTGCACCTGCACATTCTGAAATACCTGATCTACTTTATGGTTCGAGTTTTGATTTGTTGTGAATGGATGTTTCAAGTCTTTTGTAAATTTGGATCGATGAAATGGATTTTAATGATCTTCCTGGGGCTTTCCTGCTCTTTAGCTGCTCAGAACGACACGTTTATGCAGGATTGCCGTGCCCGCGATACGCTCTGGTTTTCCAGTAAGCTGATCCCTACTTTCAGAAAGATCAATAAATCGAAGGTGGCTATGACGCCGCTCGTTACAAGGATCATCCAGATAGGTGATTCGCATGTACAGATGGGTTGGTTTTCCAGCGCGATCAGCTCCGAGCTCAATACGATCTATGGAAATACGGCGACCGATATGTTCTGGTTTCCTTATTCCGTTGCCGGCGGATACGATCCTGCGGGAGTACGTTTCACACGCTCCGGATCCTGGACAGGAGAAAAAATGGTAGGCTCCAAGACGGAAAAAAGATTCGGGATCTCCGGTCATGCGCTGGTGCTGAATGAAAGAGGAGCAGAGGACCCTTTCTTTACTGTTGACCAGGATGCTTCCCTGAAAACGCTCGAGGTGTTGGTGGTTACCAATAAAACCTGGAAATTCTGTGTGGATTCAGCTGTGGTTACCACCAAAAAGATCACTGGAAATCTTTCGCTCGTTACGATCAAACGAACTTCCAAGGAAAAGATCCTGAAAGTAGGCTTATGCCCGGTAGGCAAGGTGCAGGTTCCACTGAGAATTCTCGGTTTCAGGAATGCAACCAATCCGAAGGTGAACGGGATCGATTTCCAGTATTACGGCTCTTCAGGCGGAAGGTACAGCGATTACATAGATGGCTGCCACTACTTTTTTGAGAACCTCGCTTATCTCAAACCGGATCTGCTGATCATTTCGCTGGGCACAAACGATACCTATGTGCATGGCCTCACCAATGAAAACTATTATGCGATGGTCTCCCGCTTCGTGAAGGAATTGAAAAAGCAGCATCCGAACATGGATATCCTGCTCACGATGCCGCCCGATACAGCGTTTAAGAATACCAAGCCGGAATCTGCCAAAGTGGTTTTCATGACGCTTTTCAGGATCGCCCAGGAGAATAACTGCGCACTCTGGAATTTTGCTGAAGTGATGGGAGGAAAAGATTCCATACAGACCTGGTTCACGAAAGGACTGGCAAATCCCGATCTGATGCACCTGAACGAAAGAGGCTATGCCGTACAGGGCCAGCTGCTGGTGGAAGCGCTGAATAAAGCTTACCTGAAGTATTACAAGTAACAGCATCACCATTCTGAAGTTCTAACAGGACGCTTTATTGCCGCTTGCCAACATTTAATGCGCTTTTGTGCTTCTTTATATCTTTTGCGGTAATATCTTTGCACAAAATAAAGAACATGATTGTTATCACTGGTGCGGCCGGATTTATCGGAAGCTGTCTGACAGGAAAATTAAACGAAGAAGGGGTAACAGACCTCGTTTTGGTGGATGATTTCACCAAAGCCGAAAAGGATGCTAACCTGGAAGGAAAACAGTTTTCCCAGAAGATCGAGCGCTCTCAGTTCGATGCCTGGATGAAATCCAACGGCGACCAGGTTTCTTTTATTTATCACATTGGCGCACGGACGGACACGACAGAATTCGATAAAGCGATCTTCGACGACCTGAATGTGGAGTACACGAAAATGATCTGGGACCACTGTGTGAGCTTCGGTATTCCGCTTGTTTATGCGAGCTCGGGCGCAACTTACGGCCTGGGTGAGATCGGTTACGATGATAATGAATCAACCATTCCGCAGCTGCATCCGCTCAATCCTTACGGTTGGTCGAAACAGGAATTCGATGTCTGGGCGCTGAAACAGGAAAAACAGCCGCCTTTCTGGGCCGGATTGAAGTTCTTCAATGTTTACGGACCGAATGAATACCATAAAGGCCGGATGGCATCCGTGATTTTCCATGCTTATCACCAAATCCTGAAAACGGGTGGCATGAAGCTGTTCCGCTCACACAATCCGAATTACACGGATGGCGGGCAGATGCGCGATTTCGTTTATGTAAAAGACCTGCTGTCCGTTTGTTTATTCCTGAAAGACGAACAGGAAACAGTGAAGCCGGGAATCTACAACCTGGGATCAGGTACAGCCCGTCCGTTCATTGACCTGGCTACGAATGTGTTCAAATCCCTTGGGAAGAAACCGGATATTTCCTTCATCGATACGCCGGAAGATATCCGGGATAAGTACCAGTATTTTACCGAAGCCAATATGTCCAAGCTGATAGGCCAGGGCTACACGAAACCTTTCCATACGCTGGAAGAAGGTGTGGAGGATTATGTGAAAAACTACCTGGTGAAAGACGGCTATCTTTAATTTTCTGAAAGGAATACACTCTTCTTGCCCCATTTTTTTCTGTCCGCTACAGGTATAAGCCCATTATAAGGAAAGTATATGTCGGGTATAAGGTAAGTACGGGGTATATACGGGGTATGTACGGCTGAAGTACGGGGGAGGGGTAAGCGAAAAAACGCTCTTCAGAAAGGAATGAAGAAATACCTTATGACCATTTATTTCTCTGCTGCCAGCTCATAGCTCCGTGCGAAATCCAGGAAATCCAGCTTCATGAGCTGCCAGTTTTTTCTTAGCAGGCATTTGGGCTGAAAATCGTCGTTGGCACGCTCGAAATTCTGTAGCTGCCGGATGATCTCTTCGCTGTTGTGCGAGTCCACGTAACGCTCTTCGTGAAGTGCCAGCATGTCCATGAGCGAATAAGTATTCATGACCGTATGCAGGTCCCAGAAATCCAGCTTTGTTCCGCCCGCCCGGATCGATTCCAGTTTCATGGCGATCGTATCTTCCGTTGACACAAAACGAATGTCTTCTTCGGTAACAGGAGGATGAATGATAGGCGTATTGTAATGCAGCTCGACCTTCACGTAATCCTGGTTCAGGTTGTAAATGAAAAATGCTATTCCTTTTCCTTTCACGGGGAATTTACTGTGCTCCGTGATCCCGAACGTATAGATGAGGTAGCTGTTTATTTTCTGAAAAGCAGCTTCATCGAACGGAAGATCGGTGTACAGATCGATTTCGTTGGTGCTCCGGTGATTGAGGTGCATGCAAAGTCCGATGCCGCCGCCAACCCGGAAATGGGAAAGCTCGGCAGATTTCATAAGTGTGGACAAAGTCTGCAGCAGCAGGTTGGAAACGGTAGATTTATAGATTGCCATGATTGCCATGATTGCTGCTTAAATAGTGATACTTCTGATCTTCTCTTCGCCGTAAATGCGAAGCAATTCTGCCAGCTCGCTGTGATTTCCACGTTCGAGAACCCTTCGGATAATTCCGTTCTGCTGCACATGCCAGTCGACTTTGGAAAAATCGATGTCCCAGAATAAAGCAGGGCGAAAGCGCGAAGTGACCGGCTTGATATCGTGGGTCATTTTATGCTTTTCTTCCTCGAGATCACAGAATACCTGTAGGGTCATCAGCAGGCCTTCCGGAAGTTTCAGCGCGCGCTCGATCTTCAGGGAAAGTGCCGGATTCATCCTCCGTTTTCCTTTGGTAATCGTAGTAAATGTCTGTGGATATTCCTGGATGGATAAAGCGAATCTTCCTTTCGGCATCTTTTGTTTTTTCAGCTCCCGTTCGAGAAAAACGCCTGGATGTAAGCCTTTTATCGTATTGATCAGTTCGTTCATGCTGTAGTAATTACAGCAATGATATAAACATTTTTGTTTAGTTGTATATTTTTCTGAATAAAAGATGCGTTTTTTGAATCGACCGGAACGTTCTGTTCAAAAAGGAAATGCATCTTAAAAGTGACTGGGAGAATTTGCAAATTCGTACTATTACAAAAGAGATGTGATGGCTAACCAGACAATCTTTCCAATTTAATAGTTCAATTCAGTATGTATCAGCTCAGAAGAACACAGCTAGTCAAAACGGATATGAAAACCTGCTGGGAATTTTTCATGTCGCCCGACAATCTGCAAAAGATCACACCGGCTTACATGGGATTTCATGTGCTCACCGAACAGCCGGCTAAAGCTTATGAAGGACTGATCATCGCTTACACCATCCGGCCCGTGATGAAGATCCCCATTAAATGGGTTACGGAGATCAAGTATGTTCACGAAAACCAGTTCTTTGTAGATGAGCAGCGAAAAGGCCCTTATGCCATGTGGCATCACGAACATCATTTCGAGCAAACGGAGGCAGGGATTCTCATGACAGATATCGTAAGTTATATACTGCCTTTCGGCTTCCTGGGAAAATTTGCGCACTGGCTTTTCGTAAAGAAACAGCTCGAAGGCATTTTCGATTACCGGTTTAAGATCGTTGAAGAGCTGTTCGGCTAGAAGCTTTTTTTGGCTGCCAGCTTGTGCCTTTCCGGAATTTCCGACAGTGCGGCTGATCCGTACCAGGGGTGAAGCTCCATTACGAGACTTCCCGCTTTGATGGCAGGATCTGTTTTTGTGAGCGCTTCGGCTTCTTCGACAGAGGCTACGTTGAAAATGTAAATCCCGCGAATAGCCCCGTCGTCCATGAACGGACCTGCAATTGCCAGTTTTCCTTCTTCTGCCATGCGGTTAATATTGGCCATGTGAGCCGCCTGGAGGTTTGCAGATTCCGTGCTGTCAAGGTTGCGGTTCGGGCCGGCTTTCAGAAATGCCATCACGTAGGGCTTCATTCCGTATTCATCGGCGCCCAGCTTTTCAGCCAGGGCGGCATCGAACGTTCCCGGAGCAGCGGGTGGCAATCCATTGTCTTCCGTACAGGTTTTCGGTTCACGCCCGCAGGAGAACAGGAGTAAAGCCATTCCGGCAAACAGAGCGATTTTATTCATGTTCCGTTTCCGATAATGCTTCCACGGCCTTTTTAGCCATCTGGATGTGGCTTTCCGGGTTCATCTGGGAATTGTGAACGCTTCGTACGATCCCTTTTTTATCGACGATATAGGTTACTCTTCCGGGAACCAATCCGAACAGGTTTCCGGGAACTCCGAAGAGCTTTCTGACTTCTTTTTTGGAGTCGCTCAGCAGCGTGAAATTCAGGCGGTGCCTGGAAGCAAATTGCTCGTGAGCCGAAATGCTGTCGCTGGAAATACCGATAACCTCGCAGCCCATCGCGGCGAAATCTTCGTAATTGTCGCGGAAAGAGCAGGCTTCTGCTGTACATCCGGATGTTTCGTCTTTCGGGTAAAAGTAAATTACCAAGTTTTTTTTTCCGATGAGGTCAGAAATGTTAACGAGCTCGCCGTTTTGATTGGGGAGTATGAACAAAGGACATTTGTCGCCGGTCTGTATAGCCATGTGAATTGAGTTTGAATAGGTTCAAAAATAGCAAACCTTCCGGATTAATGACGGTTCTTCGGTGTTATCAATTTAAATGCATCTTCATGCAACCAAAGACCCGGGAAAATGATCATACTTGATATGATTACCATAAAACACTATGCGTTCCTTTTCAGCTGGATCTTTCCTTTGCTGGTAACGGCGCAGAACACCTATGTTAAAACAATCGGAACGGGAGAAAGCGATTTTGGAACTTCCTGCGTAGAGCTTCCGGATTTCGGCGCCGCACTAACGATCTGCGGAGGATCTGCTTCGGGGAATGTGCAGTTCGGGCTTGTTCGTACCGATTACAACGGAAGTGTTCAGTGGAAAAAAATGTTCGGATACGGTGCGTTGCTGTATCCGGAACAGGTTGTCAGCACTACAGATGGCGGCTTTCTCATTTTCGGAAATAAGAAGAGTCATTTATCGGCTGGCAATGCTGGGTTCCTGCTGAAAACCGATCCCGATGGAAACGAGCTGTGGATGAAGTCAATTGCCGGTTCCGCAGATGATAGAGCTGCCGGACTGATCGCTTGTCAGAATGGTGGTTATGTAACCTGCTCTGTCATTGATGACAATGGTACCGGACAATATGCCGGAGCTTTACTGGTGAAATATAACGAGTCGGGAGCGGTTGTCTGGTCAAAACAGTTTCGTGGCTACTTCGATAACAAGCCGGTAGATCTGACTGAGCTGCCCGACGGATCGATCGCTTTTGTTTCCTCTACGCGGATTACGTTCGGCGATTCCTTCAATCATATCCTGGTAACGAAAGTAACTTCCGGCGGCACTTTGCTGTGGTCGAACTCTTTTTCGCGCACCTATGACGATGATCCTTCCGCAATTGTTGCGGATGGTTCGGGAAATCTTTACATAACCGGCAGAACTTACACGATCGGAAGCGAATGGGATGGTTTCCTGCTGAAAGTGAATGCGCAGGGAGAATCTGTCTTCAACCGCATTTACAATGCCGGAACGGCTAGCGGGGAGATGTTCAGGGATCTTGCGGTACGTGCAGACGGATCTGTGCTTCTCCTGGGTGATCTCGGAGCCTTCGAGCAGCGGGATATTACGCTGTTAAGCACGGGAACTAATGGACAGGTTCTCTGGTCGAAACGCTATCCTTTATCCGTTCAGTACACGAATTATCCTTACGACCTGTTCCTGAGCTATCAGAACGGGATCGTTTTTACGGGCGATGTTAGAAGTCCTGCTTATGTAAGGGATGCGGCACTCGTGCGAACGGATAGCTTTGGAAATATCCCCTGTTTTAACGAGGACATGTCTTATACGACTTTCTCTGAGCCTTTCCAGCGGCTTTCTCCACCGTTTACGCCATCTGAGCCGGTTCTTTCAATCATTGATGTTACTCCGGCACATCCCGCGGAGATCATCACTGAAAAGATCGTTTGCGAGAATCCGCTGCCGCCCGGTGATTTTGAGCAGGTCGTTGGGCCCGAAGGTCAGTGCCCGGCAGTTTGCCTGCATTTCCTGGATAAAACACTGGGATCGCCGGAAAGCTGGACCTGGGAATTCGAAGGCGCTGATCCCGAAATGTCTCACGAACAGCACCCGCATGTCTGTTACCCGGTAGGCGGAACTTATACCGTCCGGCTTACCGTTGAAAATGCTTCCGGTAGCTCTACGATGGAAAAATCGATCGAAGTAGGTAATAACTGCCCGCCACTTCCTGTTCCGAATATCGTTTCTCCGAACGGAGATGGTGTTAATGACTTTTTCTTTATCTCGGGATTGCCTGCAAATTCGGTTTTCCACATCGTTAACCGCTGGGGTGAAGAAGTGTTTGTTTCCGATGAAGAGCACCAGCAATGGGATGGAAAAGACAAAAGTGGAAAAGCGGTACTGGAAGGCGTTTACTTCTACAGGCTGGAAACTCCTCAGGATCTTCTCCACGGATTTGTTCACCTCTTCCGCTAATAGTATAACCGTTATTGCGTATAAAAAAAGCCCCGGCATTACTGTCAGGGCTTTTAATAGCAGGTTAGAAATTTTTGGCGGTACGGTTATATATCCTGAAAATCTGTTGTTCACCGTTGAATATCAAAATTAGTCTGAACCGAAGCAGGTTCCTATACTCATAATTGAGTATTTTGGTGGAAGAATCTTCGCACTTCGATGAGGAATGCGCTCAACACTTAAACATGAAGAAACTGGATCGGTTCAGCGAAGCCGCGGAAATCTGGAAAACGAAAACGGCTGCGCGCGATCTGCCTTCTGAGCTGGTGATCGATCTGGAAACGCATAAGCGCCTGCTGAATGTTTTCAGTGTGGGCGATTACTATTTCTACATCTTCAATGTGAAAGAAGTGCGGCTGGAGTTTATCAGTGATTCGGTAAATACGATCCTTGGTAAGCCGGAAGGTGAATGGAGTATCGAGCAGCTTTTCAGAAGCATTCATCCTGAAGACATCCCGGTTCTGATCGAAAATGAAAAGAAGGTGGCTGCTTTTTTCTCTGAGCTTCCCCCGGAAGAGCTGATGAACTACAAAGCCAGCTACGATCTGAGAGTTCGCAAGTCGGATGGAAGCTATATCCGTATCCTGATGCAGATCGTTGTGCTGGAAAGCGATAGGGCGAGCGATATTCTGAAAGCCTTTGTTGTGCACACCGACATTACGCACATTAAGAACAGTGGTCCGTCGACACTTGCTTTTATCGGGCTGAACGGGCGGCCGTCAGGATATCCCGGAATGCAGAACGAGCCGGCTACTCCCCGCAGTTTGCTGACTCCGCGCGAATCGGAGCTGCTTCCGATGATCATGAATGGAATGACCAGCTTCCAGATTGCTGAAGCGCTGCATATTTCCAGGCATACCGTTGATACCCACCGCAGAAAAATGCTTCAGAAAACGAAGTCGAGCTCCCTCACCGAAATGGTCGGAAAAGCGATCCGTGAAGGCTGGATCTGAGCGCTGTGATTAAGTAAGATCGGTTAATACAAAGTATCCGTGATTAGCCTGCGGGAGTTCGCAACCAAAAAAAAGGCCTGATGAGTGAACATCAGGCCTTTCGTATCGTTTTGAGAAGATTACTCTCCTACAACTTCGAATTTGAATACTGGCTTAACACCTTTGTGAAGGTTAGCTTCAGCTTCGTATGTACCCACTTCTTTGATCGGCTCGTCTTTGATTTTCAAAGATTTACGGTCGATATCGAAACCAGCTTTTTTCAATGCTTCAGACAATTGAACAGTGTTCACTGATCCGAAGATTTTTCCGTTCTCACCAACTTTCGTTCCGATAGAAACAGTCAGTTCTGTCAGTTTCGCAGCGATACCTTCAGCTTCAGCAACAATCTTAGACTCTTTGTGGGAGCGTTGCTTGATCATATCTTCGTGCGCTTTTTTGGCAGATGGAGTAGCCAGGGAAGCATATCCCTGAGGGATCAGGAAATTGCGACCGTAACCCGGCTTTACAGTTACAACATCGTCTTTGTAACCTAATTTGTCAATATTTTTCTTAAGAATTACTTCCATGATTTCTTGTAATTAAAAATTCAACTACTGACTATTTCAACATGTCACCTACGTAAGGCAGGATAGCCAGGTGGCGTGCACGTTTGATAGCTTTGTTAACTTTCTTCTGGTATTTCGCAGAAGTTCCTGTAATACGTGCAGGTAAGATTTTACCTTGTTCGTTTACAAGGCGCAACAAGAAGTTAGCGTCTTTGTAGTCGATAAATTTAATTCCGCTTTTTTTGAAACGGCAATATTTATCTTTTTTGATCTCGATGTTGATCGGGGTCAGGTAGCGAATATCGTTCTGTGACATAATCGTTTTTTTAATAAGTTAATTAAGCTTCAACCGGTGGTGTTGTAACAGCAGTTTTCAGTTTTACGCGACGCTTTTCAGAGTACGTAAGGTGGTGCTGATCCATTTTCACAGTCAGGAATCGCATAACACGCTCGTCGCGTTTCATAGCCAGTTCAAGATCCGCGATTGTGTTTCCTTCAGCTTCGAAATCGAACATGAAGTAAAATCCGGTTGTTTTTTTCTGAATCGGGTATGCCAGTTTTTTCAGGCCCCAGTTCTCAGAGTGCTTTAACTTACCGCCGAAAGTCGCAAGATCGCTTTCGTACTTTTGCACTGCTTCCTTTGCCTGGTCTTCAGACAAAACGGGAGTAAGAATGAAAACAGTTTCGTAAGAATTCATAATTAATACTATTTTGATTTATAAATATTCCTGATTAAAACTTTAAACAGGGCTGCAAAGATAGTTAATTATTCTTTTGATAAACAGGTTAGCCTTGAAAATCATTCTTTAAGCAGATAATCACAAAGAGAAATCCCGTGATCAACTACCTTCTGCTCCTGTTTCACTTTAACCGATCGAAGAAGGAAGGCCTGCTTCGAATTCCCACTTCCACCCTTCCCATCCACCGTCAATAATCCAAAATTAAAAATCTCCAGTCCTGTTGTCCATATTCAATCTAAATAGCATCATTCTTAAAAGTAAGTAATGCAAATAAGTAGTTGTTTTTTTAAGGAATTCGTAAATTCGCGAATCGAATAAAAATTCAAATTAATTATATAGTATCATGGTTTTCGATTTAGATATGATCAGGGCGGTTTACGCCAAATTCCCCGATCGCGTGGCAGCAGCCCGTACAATTGTTGGCAAGCCTTTAACATTGTCAGAAAAGATCTTGTACACCCACTTGTGGAATGGTAATGCGACAGAAGCGTTCGAACGGGGGAAATCATACGTGGACTTTGCTCCCGATCGTGTAACCATGCAGGATGCAACAGCACAGATGGCTTTGCTGCAGTTCATGCAGGCAGGTCGTCCGAAAGTAGCCGTTCCTTCAACTGTTCACGCCGATCACCTGATCCAGGCGAAGCTCGGTGCAACAAAAGACCTCCAGGAATCACTCAATCAGAATAACGAAGTATTTAACTTCCTTTCCTCGATCTCCAATAAATACGGGATCGGCTTCTGGAAACCGGGAGCAGGGATCATTCACCAGGTAATGCTCGAAAATTATGCATTCCCGGGTGGAATGATGATCGGAACGGATTCACACACGGTAAACGGCGGTGGACTCGGGATGGTAGCCATCGGTGTTGGTGGTGCGGATGCGGTAGACGTTATGGCCGGAATGGCATGGGAGCTGAAATTCCCTAAGCTGATCGGTGTGAAATTAACAGGAACGCTCAGCGGGTGGACTTCTGCAAAAGACGTGATCCTGAAAGTAGCCGATATTCTTACTGTTAAAGGTGGAACGGGTGCGATCGTGGAATACTTCGGAGACGGGGCCATTTCATTGTCCTGTACAGGAAAAGGAACGATCTGTAACATGGGGGCCGAGATCGGTGCAACGACTTCAACTTTCGGTTACGATGATTCCATGCGCCGCTACCTTGCAGCTACAGGCCGTCAGGATGTAGTGGATGCTGCTGATCAGATCGCTGAGCACTTAACAGGAGATCCTGAAGTGTACGCAAATCCTGAATTGTACTTCGACCAGGTAATTGAAATCAACCTGACAGAATTGGAGCCGCATATCAACGGACCTTTTACTCCGGACCGCGGAACACCGGTTTCCCAGATGAAAGCAGAAGCTACCGCAAATGAGTGGCCGATGAAAGTAGAGTGGGGGCTGATCGGTTCATGTACCAACTCTTCCTATGAAGATATGTCGAGAGCAGCTTCTATTGTTGAGCAGGCTGTCGCTCATGGGATCACACCAAAGGCCGAGTTCGGTATCAATCCGGGATCGGAGCAGGTACGCTTCACCATTGAAAGAGACGGCATCATTGCTACATTCGAGAAAATGGGCACGAAGGTCTTCACCAATGCCTGCGGACCTTGTATCGGTCAGTGGGATCGTGAAGGAGCCGAGAAACAGGAGAAAAATACCATCGTTCACTCATTCAACCGTAACTTCTCCAAAAGAGCAGACGGAAACCCGAATACACACGCATTCGTAACATCGCCTGAAATGGTGGCTGCACTGGCTATCGCGGGAGATCTTGGATTTAACCCGCTTACGGATACTTTGACGAATGATAAGGGAGAGCAGGTGAAATTGCTTCCTCCGAAGGGCGACGAGCTTCCTACAAAAGGGTTTGCTGTCGACGATCCGGGATACCAGGCACCTGCAGCAGACGGAAGCTCCGTTGTTATTGCGGTAAATCCTGATTCTACACGATTGCAGTTACTGGAGAACTTCCCGATCTGGGACGGACAGAATATCCTCGGTGCCAAATTGCTGATCAAAGCGAAAGGTAAATGTACAACCGACCACATTTCAATGGCTGGTCCGTGGTTGCGCTACCGTGGTCACCTGGATAATATTTCCAACAACATGCTGATCGGTGCTGAAAATGCATTCAACGGAAAAGCAAATGAAGTGGTGAACCAGCTTACAGGTTCGACAGGAGAAGTTCCTGCCGTTCAGAGAGCTTATAAAGCTGCGGGAATTCCTACCATTGTTGTGGGAGACCATAACTACGGTGAAGGTTCTTCCCGTGAGCATGCAGCCATGGAGCCGCGTCACCTGGGTGTGCGTGCAGTGATCGTGAAATCATTTGCACGTATCCACGAAACAAACCTGAAAAAACAAGGCATGCTCGGCTTAACGTTCGCTAACGAAGAAGATTACGACAAGATCCTGGAAGATGATACCTTCAACTTCACGGATCTGGACCAGTTTTTACCGGGAAGAGCGTTAACACTGGAGCTTGTTCATGCTGACGGAACGAAAGAGAACATTTTTTTAAATCATACCTATAACGCACAGCAGATCGAATGGTTTAAGGCTGGTTCAGCTTTGAATCTGATCAAATTGCAGCAGCATAACTGATTAAAATAGAATAACTTGTGAAAGGCTGTCATTTTTGGCAGCCTTTTTGCTTACCGGGAGTTTTTATTTACAAACGAATGTGTAGGAATAACGAATTTTTATGAAACGAGGCGATTTTTTAAACCAAAAAAAGTTAAATCCGGATTATAATTCTAATTTCGCCACAAATTTAAACCCCCATTTAAAAATGAAAAGAATGAAACTTTTAGTAGTTGCGCTTATGGCGTTCGCTGCGACAAATGCTTCAGCTCAGGCTGTAGAAGAAGGAAACGTTTTGATCGACGTTTACTACGGATTCCCTAACCTGTACACAGCTGTGTTCAAATCAGCTTACGCTAACTCAGGATCAGAAGAAAACATTAAGATCAATGGTCTTGGACCTGTAGGTATCCGTGGTGAATACTTGCTTTCCGACAAAGTAGGTTTAGGATTGGATATAGGGTTCAACAACACGAAAATCTCTTTCGACGAAGACGGATACGATAACAACAACAACCCGACAACTTACAATTACACGTATTCTACACAGAAGATCGGTGCAATGGTAACGTTCAACTACCACTTCCTTGACAACGACAACCTGGATTTCTACGGTATGATCGGAGCAGGATACGGTAACCGTTCTTACAAATTCGAATCTACGGATCCTGATTACGTAAATGAATCGATCAAAGGAGTAATCCCGGTAGCTTCACGTATCGGAGTTGGTCTTCGTTACTTCTTCTCTGATAACATCGGTGCAAATGTTGCGCTTGGTTTCGGTCAGGGTGGATTGCTTAACGCTGGTCTTTCTTTCAAATTCTAAGAAAAGTACTTTCAATACGAAAGCCCTGACAGTTATGGTCAGGGCTTTTTTTGTTTAGAATTTTTCTTCCGAACCCGGGTTCCGGTGGTCGTGGAAATATGCAGTTATAAAAAAGCCGCCTCGTTAGGGGCGGCTTGTCGGTTAATGTACTTTACCGGGATGTCCGGGCGCTTTTTTCGTTTGTCCGGGAGGCCCTCCATGCGGATGCGCCTTTTTTTCCTTTACGACAACTGTCTTTTTCTGGGCCGGCTGAACGGTCATGCAGGAAACGGTACCGAATGTTAGTGTTGCCGGCAACAGCAGTAACAGTGCAATTCTGATTGGTTTTTTCATGTGTGTAGTTTTTTCTTCCGGCTGTAACATATAGTCGGATAAAACAATGATACCTATAATCGGGCCTTAAATCACTAACGGATGTGTAGCGGCACGGAATGAGTGTTTATACTGCTGAACTGTGTTTTTGAAGCATCCTGTGTCCGGGTATAATCACAGGATTGCACAGCGCTTCGAAATAGCTCAATAACTCTATAAGCGCCTAACCTCAGTAGCTGAATAGAAGGTGGGTCACCAATGGCCCATAGTTGTCATAAACCTAGACATAAAAACCCATTAAAAGACGAAAGGCAGGGATACGGTGGTTTTATAGCGGAGATAAAGCGGTGCAATAGCGGTAGAAAGCCATTCTTGGATTCCTGATTTATCCCACCAGGTGGAGCCCGGATCTATTCCGAAGATACAAAAAAAATCCCGTCTGAGCTTTCAAACGGGATGATCAATTGCTGAAATATTATACCGCAACACTGTGCTCTCTGAGCGCATCGTTCAGCGATGTTTTCAGATCAGTGCTCGCTTTTCGTTTTCCGATGATCAGCGCACACGGAACCTGGAAGTCTCCCGCAGGGAAAGACTTCGTATAGGATCCCGGGATCACCACCGATCGTTCCGGAACATAGCCCTTCATTTCCACCGGCTCGTCTCCTGTGACGTCAATGATTTTGGTCGACATGGTCAGAACGACATTCGCTCCGAGTACCGCTTCTTTTCCGACGCGAACACCTTCAACGACAATACAGCGCGATCCGATAAAAGCATCGTCTTCGATAATTACCGGGGCTGCCTGCAAAGGTTCCAGTACTCCGCCTATGCCAACTCCTCCGCTCAGGTGAACGTTCTTGCCGATCTGCGCGCAAGAGCCAACAGTTGCCCAGGTGTCCACCATCGTTCCGCTGTCGACGTAAGCGCCAATATTGATATAAGACGGCATCATGATTACTCCGTGAGCAACGAAAGCTCCGTAACGTGCAATAGCATGAGGAACAACGCGCACTCCAAGCTCAGCGTAATTCTTCTTCAAAGCCATTTTATCGTGAAACTCGAAAGGTCCGACCTCAATCGTTTCCATCTTGCGAATCGGGAAATACATCACAACAGCTTTCTTTACCCATTCATTCACCTGCCAGGTGCCGTCATCTTTGGGTTCGGCAACGCGAAGAATTCCTTTGTCGATTTCTTCGATAATGTGCTCAATCGCTTTTTGTGTTGCTGCTTCCTGCAATAAACTCCTGTCCTCCCAGGCCGCCTCGATGATGGATCTCATAATTGTTTGAATTTTCCCCAAATTTAGCGTTTTATAAGTTCTGTAGGCTAGGATGCGTCCTGATCCTGTTTATGGAAATTTATATAAGTACCTTTGCCTCATGGGAAAAATCCTTTCAATTGATTTCGGCTTAAAACGCACGGGTCTCGCTTTGTCGGACGATAGCAAGATCTTCGCTTTCGGACTAAAAACAGTCGAGAGCAAAAAGCTGATGGAGGAGCTGAAGCTCCTTGTGGTGAAGGAAAAACTGGAAGAGATCGTGCTGGGAGAGCCAAAGCGCCTCGATACGTCTGACTCCCATATCACTGAAAATGTTCGCCTGCTCAAACAAACCCTTGAACAGCAATTTCCGTTAGTAAAGATCGTACTGATGGATGAACGGTTCACTTCCAAAATGGCAGCCTTTGCAATTTCGCAGAGCGGATTGAAGAAAAAAGACCGGCAGCAGAAAGAGCTCATCGATGAGGTGAGCGCAACGATTATTCTGCAGGATTATCTTCAAGCCCGCGCCAGGTAAGGATTTGTGATTTGATTCGTTCGAATTTGTACCTTTGCAGTCAAAAAAATTCAGAATGATTTTACCGATTGTTGCTTACGGAGATCCGGTGCTGAAGAAGGCTGCGGAAGAAATTGACAAAGATTATCCGGAATTGGAGCAGCTGATTGCAAATATGTTTGAGACCATGTACGAAGCTTCGGGCGTTGGTCTTGCTGCGCCGCAGATTGGCCGTTCCATCCGTTTGTTTATTGTGGACGGAAGTCCGTTTGCCGAAAAAGACGACGATGAAGAAGAAGATCCGCGTGCTGTTGATATGGAAGGCTTCAAAAAAGTATTCATCAATCCTGTAATCGAGGAAGAATCCGGAAAAGAGTGGGGATTTGCCGAAGGCTGCCTCAGTATTCCGAAAATCCGTGAAGAAGTCTTCCGGAAAGAGATCATCCACATCTCTTACTACGATGAGAACTGGAATTTCCACGAAGATACGTTCGACGGGTACAAAGCGCGCATCATTCAGCACGAATACGATCACATCGAAGGTGTTTTGTTCACGGATCATCTATCGGTGCTCAAAAAACGTTTGCTGACGAAACGCTTATCCAACATTTCTCAGGGTGTAGTCAATGTCGATTACCGCATGAAATTCCCTAACGTTAAAAAAGGAAGATAATGAAACAACTGGTGGCTTTTTCCGCGCTATTAATGACGCTTGCTGTCTCTTCCTGTGCTGAAAGCGCGAAAGAGAAAGAAGTAGTAACGGTCGAACAAAAAGAAGAGCAGGTGAAAATGCTCGAAGATTCCCTCAAAAAGGGATTGATCGATCCGCGCACGCAGGCAAATGTCGACGTTCGGTATGCGGAAAGCTGCCTGGGAGTTTACAGAGCTGCCAGAAAAAGCGAAAAAGCGCCGGCCTACCTCGATAAAGCGCATATGATCTATTCCAGTTCGGGAATGCACCGTCTGGCAGTTATGTATGCAGACACGCTGATCCAGCAGTATCCGAACTATAAAAATCGTCCCATGGTGCTGCTCAGCCTGGCAAGTGCTTACGATATGTTTATTCTTCCGCGCAGAAAAGACCTGGTGAAGAAGTACTACGAGATGCTGCTGACAGAAAATCCCGATCTTCCCAAAGATGAGGCGGATGGCTATCGCTTCCGGCTCGAAAACATCGATAAGACATACGATGAGCTGATTGATTTACAGGCGCAAAAAGCAGTAAATCAGTAGCCTGTTAACGATGTGTTAATGGATTTTTGAATATTGAAGAATACTGTTACATTTGGAAAACAGTTAAAACCCACTGAAAAATGAAAAAGATATTATTTACAATGATGCTTGCCTTCGTAGCCGCTGCCGGTCTTGGTCAAGCAGTTGCCCAGGAAGTTCAAAGCGGAGCCGCTATCAGCTTTGCAAAAGAAGTTCATGATTATGGCAATCTGAAAAACGGCGGAAACGGAACCTGCACATTTGAATTTACAAATACAGGTACAGCTCCACTGATCATTTCCAATGCAAAAGGATCTTGCGGATGTACAGTTCCTCAGTGGCCGAAAGAGCCAATTGCTCCGGGAGCAAAAGGAACCATCACTGTGAAATACGACACGAAAAAGGTGGGTGCGATCAACAAATCAGTTACGATTACTTCAAATGCTGTAAACGAGCCTACGAAAACGATCCGTATCAAAGGAAACGTTGCTCCGCCGGCTGAAGGTGCTAGCCCTGTAAATACTTCAGGAGCGCCGACTAACTAATTCAGAAACTATGCGCTTGTACGCACTTATAGTTATACTCATAAATTCCGCCTTTGGCTTCGGTCAAACGGCGGAATTTTTTGTTGAAGACCCTATGCACAAATTCCCCAAAGTGAATGAGGGCGTGCAGTTGAAACACGATTTTGTCGTATTCAACACGGGCGAAGCTCCACTGGTTATTTCGGATGCAAAAGTATCCTGCAGCTGCACGAAAGTAACCTTGCCTGGCCCTGTTCCCGCGGGAGGATCTGCTGTTATTACGGTGGAATTCGATACAAACGGGAAATATTACCTCCAGGACAGGAAGATCATTCTGCAGACCAATACCAAAAAACAAATAGAATACCTGCGCTTTAAAGCGTATGTCATTCCTGCCGACGAAGACCTGGATAAGAAGAAAGAAGAATAGCTTTCACTTCCCCGACAGCAGCTCGTAGGCTTCTTTGATCGCTCTGAATTTTTCAGCAGCTTCCGCTTTTTCCTCTTCGGAATGCGTCTCAAACCGGTCTGGATGGTAATCGGAAGCCAGTTTCCGGTAAGCTCTCCGGATCTCATCTTTGCTGGCATCACCAGGCAATTGCAGGCGGAACAATGCACGCCTCCGGTAGAAAGTTCCCTGCGGCATGAATGCATTGAAAGCCTCTTCCGGATTTTCATAAATAGCTTTTCTCCGGTTATAGATCTCCCGTTCCACAAAGCGAACATTGATCCCGGCAAGATCGGCAAACCGGGCAATGGCCACGTATTCCCTATCGATAATATCCCCGTCCGCAAACGAAAGGTCGATGAGAAAAGTGATCAGCTGAAGCCTGTCTTTTCCTTCCGGCATGCGCTTACCAACCCATTGCGCAATGCTCCGTATGTTCGTGGAAAACTTCAGTGCGTTGGTTAGCTCTCCCGTGATCTCCACATTCATCTTCCCGAAATGCTCTTTGAAATAAGCGTGGATGAAATCGATCTTTTTCGTTGAATCGCGGGAGTTTTTCCGGATCACCCAGCCTGCCAGGTAAACGTAAGCGACAAGAATATTCCGCTCCGTATTTTTCAAATGTACGGGCATGTAATTTTCTTCCTGCTCGTTCAAAGGGCCTTTCAGCTTTCTTCTTTTGGCAAGAAACACCAGAAGTGCGATCAGTATTAGAAATATGCCTGCGCTAATCAGCATGGATCTGCTCTTTCGTTTCGACAATATTACACATATTATTTCGCCTCTTTCCCATGATGCACCCTCGAAATTCGGCTGACAATTATCATCACTTTTCAACAAACGCCTGATTGTGTAATCGGAATTCACCACGTTTTCCCTACCTTTATTCTCCGAATTATTCTGCAGTTATGTTCTTGATTTTTGATACCGAAACAACAGGTTTACCCCGTAATTGGAATGCTCCTATAACGGATACGGATAACTGGCCGAGAGCGGTACAAATAGCATGGCAGCTCCACGATGAGCTCGGAAATCTCATTGAAGCCAGAGACTTTTTGATTCGCCCGGATGGCTATGATATTCCCTTCGATGCGGAGAAAATTCACGGTATTTCTACCGAGCTGGCAGTTGCCGAAGGTCACGATCTGGCAGAAGTGCTCGCGCTGTTCAATGAGGCGATGGCAAAATCGACTTACATCGTAGGTCAGAATCTCGGGTTCGACGTAAATATCATGGGCTGCGAGCTTCACCGAATGGGAGTCGAAAGCGAGCTTTCAAGAAAACCGGTGCTCGATACCTGTACGGAAGTGACGGCAAATCTGCTGCAGCTTCCAGGAGGACGTGGAGGTCGATTCAAGCTACCAACCCTGACAGAGCTGCACGAGTACCTCTTCAATGTTCCTTTCTCCGAAGCGCATAACGCAACTGCCGATGTGGAGGCAACAACACGTTGTTTCTTCGAGCTGGTAAGAAGAGAGGTGTTTACACCATCCGAATTAAGCGTTGAGCTCGATTTCTTCGATCGTTTCCGTGAATTCAATACGGAACAGATCGCTGCGGTCGGACTGACGCATGTCAACCTGAAAGAAGCATCTGCTAAGCTGAAGCCGAAAACGGATGTAACTCCTGCGATCACCGATTACGATGAAGCCCGGGCAAGACTGAAAGATGCTCCGTTCGTTCATCTGCACAATCATACGCAATTCACGATCCTGCAATCCACGATGGATGTGAAAGGCCTGATCAACCAGGCGATCGCGCATAAAATGCCGGCTGTTGCGCTAACGGACACTGCTAACATGATGGCGGCCTTTCATTTTGAAAAAGCCATTTCGGGGATCAATAAGCAGATCAAAGCAGACCGCGCGGAAGCAGAAGAAAAAGGAGAGCCTTTCGATAAGCAGGAAATTATGCCGATCATCGGCTGTGAGCTGTATGTTTGTCGTGACAGGAAAGAAAAGACCAGCAAGGATAACGGTTATTTAGTCGTGTTCCTGGCGAAAAATAAAAAAGGCTATCACAACCTGGTGAAGCTGGCTTCGCTGGCCTATACCGAAGGAATGTACTACGTTCCCCGGATCGATAAATCGCTGGTAGAGCAATACAAAGAAGATCTCATTGTGCTTACTGGAAGCCTTTCAGGTGAAGTGCCGAATCTCCTGCTCAATGTCGGTGAAAAGCAAGCCGAAGAATCATTGATCTGGTGGAAAGAGCAGTTCGGAAAGGACCTGTATGTTGAGATCATGCGCCACGGACAGGAAGATGAGAACCGTGTGAACGAAACGCTCGTGAAACTGGCGAGAAAGCACGATATTTCGCTGGTCGCGACCAACAATACCTTCTACGGAAGAGAGCAGGATGCTGGAACGCATGATATTCTCCTTTGCGTTCGCGACGGGCAGCAGGTCGAAACACCAAAAGGGCGTGGTCGCAATTTCCGCTTCGGACTGGAAAACGAGCAGTACTATTTCAAGTCGTCAGACGAGATGAAAGAGCTGTTCCTCGACCTTCCGGAAGCCATTGAATCGATAGGAGAGATCCTCGGAAAAATGGAAGCTTATCCGCTGGCACGTGAAGTTTTGCTGCCGGCTTTCGACATTCCCGAAGAATTTATAGACGAAGAAGATGCTAAAGATGGCGGGAAAAGGGGTGAAAACGCCTACCTCCGCCACCTGACGTACGAAGGAGCAGCCAAGCGCTATCCGGTGATCACGGACGAGATCCGCGAACGATTGGATTTCGAGCTGGAAACCGTGAAAAGAACCGGGTATCCGGGGTATTTCCTGATCGTACAGGATTTCTGTAAAGCGGCCCGAGACATGGGAGTTTCCGTTGGACCGGGAAGGGGTTCTGCCGCCGGTTCCGCTGTTGCTTACTGCACTTACATCACGAATGTCGATCCGATCGCTTACGATCTGCTCTTTGAGCGTTTCCTGAACCCGGATCGTATTTCCATGCCCGATATCGATATTGACTTCGACGATGAAGGCCGCGGTCGCGTGATTGATTGGGTAATTGCCAAATACGGTTCCAACCAGGTGGCCCAGATCATTACCTACGGAACTATGGCCGCGAAATCATCCATTCGCGATGCGGGCCGTGTGCTGAACCTGTCGCTGCTGGAAACCAATATGCTGGCCAAGCTCATTCCGGATAACTTTACGCTCGATGCCATCTTTAACTGGGAAGAAGCGAAAATTGCCGAAAAGCTGAACAACTCCGTCGATATGGCGAACGTCCAGGAAATGCGGGCTATTTTCAGGGGAACGGATCTCCGGGCACAGGTGCTTCAGCAAGCTGTGCGTATTGAAGGATCAGTCAGAAATACCGGGATTCACGCCTGCGGGGTCATTATTACTCCGGACGATATTACGAATTTCGTTCCGGTTGCGCTTGCCAAGGATTCGTCCATGTGGTGTACACAATTCGATAACTCCGTAGCGGAAGAAGCCGGATTGCTGAAGATGGACTTCCTTGGTCTGAAGACATTAACGCTGATCAAAGACGCCGTTAAAAACGTCAAGAAACGTCATAATATCGATCTCGATCCGGATACATTCCCGATCGACGATCTCCCGACATACGAATTGTTCCAGCGTGGTGAAACTGTTGGGATCTTCCAGTACGAATCCCCCGGAATGCAGAAATACATGCGCGAGCTGAAACCGTCGGTATTTGCCGATCTTATCGCCATGAACGCCCTGTACCGACCGGGACCGCTGGAATATATTCCCGATTTCGTTAAGCGGAAGAACGGTGAGCAGGAAATCAAATACGACCTCGATGCCTGCGAGGAATTTCTGAAAGAAACTTACGGAATTACGGTTTACCAGGAACAGGTAATGCTTTTGTCCCAGAAGCTTGCCGGGTTTACAAAAGGTGAGGCCGACGTTCTGCGTAAAGCCATGGGTAAGAAGCAGAAATACGTTCTCGATAAGATGAAACCGCAATTCATCGAGCAGGGTGGGGTTCGCGGACACGATCCGGTAATTCTCGAAAAGATCTGGAAAGACTGGGAAGCATTTGCATCCTACGCATTCAACAAATCCCACTCGACCTGCTACGCGTGGATCGCTTACCAGACAGCTTACCTGAAAGCCAATTATCCGGCTGAATTCATGGCTGCCGTACTTACGAATAACTTAAATGACATTTCCCAGGTAAGCTTCTTCATGGAAGAATGCCGCAGAATGGGTGTTCCGGTTTTAGGCCCGGATGTGAACGAATCCGCTTATCCGTTCACGGTAAACACCCAGGGAGCCGTGCGCTTTGGTTTGGGTGGAATTAAAGGACTGGGAAGTGCGCCGGTAGAAAACATCATTTCAGACCGGGCAGCTAATGGTCCGTTCGGATCCATTTTCGAGATGGCCAAGCGTCTGAATCTTCGCGTGGTGAACAAGAAAGCAATGGAAAGCATGGCTTTTGCCGGTTGTTTCGACTCGTTTAAAAATGTGCACCGCGCCCAGTATTTCGCGCAGGATGGGAACGGAAGAACGTTCCTCGAGAATGCCGTGCGTTTCGGGGCCAGTTTGCAGGAGCACGAGAATTCCGCACAGGTTTCCATGTTCGGCGAATCTTCCGATGTAAGGATGCCGGAGCCTATGGTTCCTGTCTGCGAAGAATGGCCGACGCTAACCAAGCTGAATTTTGAGAAAGAAGTGGTGGGAATCTTTATTTCCGGCCATCCGCTCGATGATTTCCGTTTGGAAGTGGATGCTTTCTGCAGCGGAAAAGTGGAAATGCTGACCAAACTGAAGGAAAACTTCGGGCGTGAATTGCTCATTGCTGCGATCGTTACGGATGTTCAGCACCTGACCACGAAAACCGGTAAGCCTTTCGGCATTATGACCATCGAGGATTATGGGAACAGCACAAAGATCTACCTGTTCGGAGATAATTACCTGAAATTCCAGCACCTGATGAAGAAAGACCTGCTGCTGGGAATTCGCGGAAAGATCCAGGAGGGTCAGTACAAAGACAAGATCACAGGACAGAAACCGGTCGAATTTGCTATTGCTTCCATGGAGCAGCTGCAGGATCTGCTGGAATCGCGCTCAGCGACTCTGAACATCACGATTCCTATCAAAGAGCTCGATCAGCTGCTGATGGGCAAGCTGGAAAATGTGCTCACGGAATCCGAAGGAAAATGCTCGGTGAAATTCACGATCGTGGATGTACTCGACGATCTCATGGTCACCATGCCTTCGCGCAAGCTGAGAGTGGAGCCTTCTCTGAAGATGCTGAACGCGATCAAGGAATTACAGCTGGAGGTACAGCTGGTCGGGGATTAATAAACGGCTTGTTTACAATATCCGGAATTGTCGGATCCCGATCGCTATCAGGACCGAACTTCGTTTTCCTTGTTTGCTGATCATGCTTGATTATCTATCAAAGTATGAATTGAAATCCGTTTGTGATATCCCTACTGCGTAGGAAATTACCTAATTCCGTTTTTAACGGAATGCGCCTCTTTCAGCTTTCGCTTTTGAATTCGTTCCGTAGCAATACAGGTTCCCATCCAGATCGGCTACCAGGATTTCCAGCTTTCCGTCTCCGTCAATATCGTGAATAAACAGGCTGGCTTCAGATCCTTTATTTGTTTTTAGGATCTGTAAAGTAGTCCCGTCGGTTTTCATAATAAAGATATATCCCGATTCTGTTACCCCGATCGCCTGGGGATAGCCTTTTCCCAGCACATCTGCCAGCATCGTGCTCGCGGAAATAACACCGTCGACTTTTACCGATTGAGTTTCCGCCGTATCTGACGGATAGTTGTATGAATGATCGTCATCTTTTGCCATCACATCATCGCTGAATTCCATGCTGTAAGCGCCCGCGACCAGGTAATTGTCTTTGGTGATTATCGGACTGGAAAACGCGCCGTAGCCGATATTGGTTCCGTAAAGAACGTTTCCGTTCAGATCGGTCACATTCAGCTCTCCGTAGCAATCCATCAGGACCAGGCGTTTTTCTCCCTTCACTTCATACATGGTCGGCGAAGCATGAACTCCGGCACCTGTTTCTATTACCCAGATCAGACTTCCGGTTTTACCATCCAGGGCAACATGATAATCGCCGTAATGGCGCATCTTAAAACCATTGATCTCACCCGAGTTGGCAATTCCCCGAACTGCATTTACCAGGTCTTTTACGCCGTCGTTGTTGATGTCAACGAGCAGCGAGGCAACATTTCCGTTGTGTGAAAGGATCGAATCGTTCCGCCAGATCTCGGAGCCATCTTTTCCGCTGAGCGCATAAAATCCGTGACCTTCCACTGAAAACGAAACATCGGCTGTTCCGTCGCCGTTAAAATCTTCGGTTGCCGGAGCGCTTTCCACATCGTAAGGAAGCGGCTTTTTCCAGAGCTCTTCCTTCGTGGCAATGTCAAAGCAGAAGAAGTAATAATTGTCCGTTCCGAAGAACAGCTTTTTATCGGCAATAGCAATTCCAGTAACGTCGTTGTCTCCGGCAAAAGGAATGTGGTACTGCGCTTTCACTTTCCCGGTCTTTGCGTCGATGGCATAAACACCGTCTTTTGAATCGTTCTTCCCTTCACGCGATTCACCGTTAGAGCCGATATAGATGAGCCCGTTGTTCAGGATCATGTTCGTACGATAGGTCGTTATACCGACAGGCGTTTTCCATTTCAAGGGAAACTGTGACGACATCGGTTTCTGGCACCAGTTGCTCAACGCGCTGAAGAGTGCTGAAATAAGAAGAAGTGCTTTCATAAAAAGGAAGTTAGTTGTTGTTTCTTGCCGGTTTTGATGTCCAGGATATAGTTCTCCCCTTTGTCGGACACCTGGATCTGTTGGTAGCTGTAATAATGAACGTTGGTAAACCTTGGTTTCAGCACTACTTTTCCGGCGACATTTTTAACCCCGATCTTACCGTTTACGACAAAAAAGCTCAGCTCGTCGTAAGTGGTAGTGATCTGGTTCTCCGGAATGTCTGTTTCGACCAGCCAGTCGGAGAAGCTGCTCTGATAGCGGGAATAGCTGCCATTTTTGGCAACGAAGCCGATATTGTCGATGATGAAATCGAATTGTTTGAATTTTGTAGTATCCGGAGCCTCGATATAATCTGTTTTCTCGCAGAACAACGCTTCCGGATTTTCAGCAAGCAGAGGCTGCATGAACCATTTGTCGTTCCTGCTAACCTGCAGCAGCTTGTAACGGGAATCCCGGGCATCAAACGGGACCACCACGATGTTGTCGTAAACAGGGGCAAGCAGCTCGCTGCCATTGAAGGAATAAAGTCCTTTTTTCTTTGCAAGCGAGGTCTCGATGGCGAGATACTCATAATCGGCTGATACTCCCAGCTGGAAATTATCGTAAACCGCAGGAACGATCAGCCCGTTGCAGTATGTGAACAGCCCGCTTTTCTTTCCTTTGCGCGCCAGGATCACCGGCGTTTCGGTCTGGTAGAAGAACTCCTGTTCCAGTACAGTGTAATCAAACGGTAGGATCGTATCACCGCGAAAATTAAGGAGCCCGTGAAGCTTCTGGTCGTTGCTCACGTCGAAAAATGTCCGGGCTTCCCAGTCGGAGAGCAGCTTCATTTGTCTGTAAACAGGAGGGAGAACGAATATGCTGTCACCGGTAAAGTCCGATTGCATCCACATACCGTATTTTCCGTTCTTTTTATAAATAGTGAAGTTCTCCGAAGGAAGAGCATAGAAAGCTCCGTGCTCGTCTACGTAACGATCTTCTTCCTGTATGTAATAAATTTCGGAATACCCGTCATAGATTAATCCGGGTGGAGTAGTACGGTAAGGAGTAATTGTTTTGCCGTTTTCCAGGTTAACGACACCATACAGTCCGTTGCTGCAAACGTTGACGAAGTGCGGGAACTGGCTGTTCTGCCCGATGGAATCGTAAAGATCGGGAATAACGGTTCCGTCGAAGCATCTGAAGCCAAGCTTTCCGGCACTGTTCTGCGTACAGAAAAAGGATTGGTCGAATGGAGCCATGCAAAGCGATGAAAGGAGGCCGCTGCCGTAATCGCTTTTATTGAAATCTTCCGACATAAAAACGATATCGTCTTCCAGGAAAGGGACCAGCCCGCCATTTCGGATCTCCAGAATACTCGCTTTACCGGAAGTTTCGCTGAAAGTCATGAACCGCTGATCTTTCAGAAAGACGACCTGTTTGTAGCTGACCGGCGTTCCCGTTTTCATCGCCGGATGGTAAAAACCAGTTTCATTTTTTCCTTTTACGGAATAGATCACGCCGATCGCTGTTCCGAATGGCTCATGAGCTAACAGGAACTCTCCGGAATCGATAAAAGGGCTCACAATTGTTTGCCGTTGCAGCGAATACAGCGCTTTTCTCTCATCCTTTTCAGAAACAAGGACGTAGTCGTCGTAGATCGCCGGCGAACATTCCAGGTAGGCTTCCTGGTTGTTGTTTTCCTGGAAGAAAGCATAACAAAGCGGTTCTGCGGTTGAAAACGCACCGATAACAGCGAGGTTTTTGTCGAGAAGGAACTGACTGCTGCCCGAAACGGCAATGTAACTTTCTGTTCCCTGCTTTTTCAGGCTGGTGTAAGGAAGACGGGTAATCCGGAACGATTTGGAAATTTCCAGCATGCAATCATTGCCGATCAGCTGCAGGTAGCGATTGGTGTCCGGGTAATAAGATTGGCTGCAGTCTTCGCCAACGAATTTGAAAAGGTCTTCAGAGATCAGTTTTCCATCGCCGGTTGCTGCCTTAAAATCGGTAAGAAGGGCGGGATCTTCGGCTTTTTCTTCCAGCAAATAGACGTAGCTGAAAATGTCATTTCCTATGGTGTAATCCGGGAACGGGTATTCCGCTATCGTGTCGTAGTGAGGCGGGAAGAGCCAGCCTGTTTCGCCGCGGAAAAGGCCGTATTTCCCGTTTTTACGGATCAGTGCGATCTTGGAGTTCCAGTGATAGCTGTTCCCGAAAACAGGTGAGTCCATATCTTCTATGAGCCTGCCATTCTCTGTGAACAGGTCCCATTTTTCCGGGCCTTTCTGAAAGGAAATAAAATCGCCCCACGGAATAACTTCGGTGTAAACAGCTTCGGTTACCTGCCTGAAATGATCGCTGCACCAGGCAAACCTGCCATTCTTCCAGGCAATTCCCTGTCCGCCTTCCACGTAAATGGAATCGTAAACGGGTAGCAGCAAAAAAGATCCGGTGCTATCGATCAGTCCACATTTGGTTCCCTGGAATACCATGGCTTTTCCGTTTCTCAGCGGTTCGGCCGACGTAAATTCGTTCTTCGTAAGGTAATTCCCCGACTCATCGATGAATCCCCAGCGATTGTCTTTCTTCACCAGCGCGATTCCTTCGTTGAAATCCACAGCATAGTCGAATTGCGGATGGATGACTGTTCGTCCATTCAGGGCAAATCCGAAGAGTTTTCCCGAGCGGAAAGCTACGGGCGATTGCGCCTGCCCGGAACCAATTGCCAGGAGGACTGCGATCGCAGTAATGAAGTGTTTTCTACCAGCCATCTGCGGAAGTTTTCGTTGCTGTGTCGATAGAGAAATACTGTGCGCTTCCGCTTATTGCATCGAAAGCCACGAACCGGTTCTTATCGAGTGGGTCTGTAAACACGCAGGTGAATCCCTGCTTGAAAAGCGTTTTGCCTTTTGAGCTGGTGAAGATCAATTTTCCGTCTTCAAAGCGAACAGGGTAAGAAGGTAAAGCTTTGGAGATAGGAATTGCTGCATCTTTTTCGACCAGCAGGCCGGAAATGAGATGATAGTTATCGTAGCCGCCGGCTGTTCGTATAAATCCATTTCCGTTAATGATAAGGTCGTAACCACTGGAGCTGAGCAAAGCCGAGTCATTGGGAAATTGTTCGGAATAGTACCATTTTCCGTCTTTGAGCACGCAGTAACAGATAGAGCCGAACCTGTTCGTTTCAGGATCAATAGGGCGATCGGTGATGAGCAAGCCGTCATATACGGTTTTCAGCAGCTCGTCGAAGCGGTAATTGTAAAAGCCGTAGTTGCCATCGTTTTCGACAATGAATCCACTTGTCAGGTAGTTGTAGGTTAGCTTGTCGTAAACCGCTGGGATCGCCGCTTCTTCGCAGTTCAGTAGTCCTTTTTTCTTGCCGATGGTACTTGCATAGAAAAATTGGTATCCGTCGAAGCTAACTTCTTCAAGATCGGTATAAAGGAAGGGAACAATCGTGTCGTTGAAGTAATTGATCATTCCCCACAGGCCGTTTGTTCCGCGTGCGAGGATCGTTCGATCACAAAGCTCTGAAACCTTCAGCTCTTTGTAAACGGCTGGAATAACTACGATCTGCTCTTTGGATTCCAGGTCGAAATCCGGCCAGGCTTTGTAACCTGCTTTTCCTTTTTCTTTGAACAGTTTCAGTTCCGGATTAACAGTATAGAATTTCCGGCCTTTAATATCCATGTAAAATGCTACTGCTTCATCCATGGTAAGCACGTCGCCGAAGGTTTTATTGTAAGTAAATACATAGGTCTGATCGAATACCGCAGGTGAATACTCTCCGCTGTAAACATTAACGAAGCCCCATTTCCCGGATTTCCGGTAGGCGATCACATAATCCGACCCGGGGTTTTGGGTAAGCGAATCGACTTTCAGGTCCAGGACAGTACCGCCGCTGGTCAAAATTCCATACTCATACTCTTCATTGCGAAACCATCCGAAAGTGGAACGGAACGGGTATTCTGTCTGCGTGTAGGTGCCTCCCGGGTAATCGGGGTCGTTGGTGGGATAGATCTTATCGACCGAAATAAGTGTGCTCAACCCAACAGCTGTTGCTGTAACGTCTTTTTTTAATTCATCGCCGCCTATCCGGAACAAAGTTTCTTTCTCTTCGCCTGCTTTGATCATATAGCCGAATTCTGCCCAGGAACCGCTGTTAAATGCTGCGATATCCGAATAGTCGAAGCCGCTTGCAGCCGCCATTCCGGTATAGTAATACGCCATCCGGTCTCCGGAGCTTAGAACAACCAAATGATAGTCATCGTCCTGCGGGTAGTAAAAGCTGCAGCGGATAAAATCGTCGGCCCACGGAGTGATCTGCTTTTCGTCGATCAGGTCGAAAATAGCCGTTTGCTCGGTACCCGCTTCTCCACGTTTTACAATTCTCACATACAGCTCGCTGATGGCCGGCTCGGCAGTAGTGACCAGGTCGCCGTTCTCATCATAAGCGGTATAAGTTTCGGTCGAAAACACGCGGGCATCGTCATATAAGCCTATTTCTTTTCCTTGGGGATTGATGATGTGAACGCGTTCTCCGTCATTACACAGCAGGAATTGCCGGTGCCTGAGGATGGAGGTGTAAGGCGTATAACGAACTGTCATGTCCTGGTTGAGGTAGGCTATTTTCCCATTGACGCGCAGTTCCAGCATAGTCGACTCCCCATCCGAAAGCTGGATTGTACCCAGATTTTCAAAGGGCGCTTCCGAAATGAGCTTGCCGTCTGCATTCACCAGGTAGAAAACATTGGAACCTATTACATCGGGAGTGCCGGCTTCGTCATAGAAATAATCGCTTTTATCGAGCTTGTAAAAAACAGGCAGCTCAGTCCATTGTTCGTCCCTGTATCCTTTCATCAGCGTTATGGAAGCATACTCGAATGGAAATACGAGCTCTCCCGTTTCGTTGATGAGTGCCGCTTTCCCCGCGTTGTGAACGATAAGAAGCTGTTTTTCCGCGTCGTAATTCAGGTCGAAATAACCAGAAGGTCGGTCAATGCCACTCAACAGCAGTTTCCCGTCTGCATAGAGATCGTAGCTGGTTTCGGAGCGCTTTGCCATGACAAAGTGGCCCAGTAAATCGACCGACAGGTACGCTGCCGGAATGGGTGTTTCCCATCCCGCAACGAGATAGCCGGTTTTTGTTCTGTTGAAAAGCTGCATGCCGTGGTAATTTTCCTTGAAATCCGTGTACTCCGGTTTCAGGATATAGTCACCGTTTAAGTCGATCAGCCCGAATTTACCGGCGATCATCACCAGTGCCGTGCTGTCTTCCATATAACCTTGAGCTTTATCGAAAACCGGCTCGATCTTCCAGTTTCCTTTCGGATCGATATAGCCCCATTTGTTGTGCTGCTGAACGAGTGCAAGTCCCTGTCGGAAATGAGAAGCATACTGGAACTGAGCTGGAATAACGGTTTTCCTGCCGGAAGTAAATCCGTATAGATCGCCGGAGCGAAAAATCTCGTATTCCTGGCAGCTGCTATGCCGGCAGATCACCAGGAAAACAAGGAATGCAGCATATTTCATGACCAGCGTATTTGAAGGGTAAAACTATTTATTAATAACCTGCTGACAATAGGCCAAATGCACTATTCTCTAATGAGCCTCCAGACTTTGCGATCGACCTCCAGTAAGTTGCGGTCGGGTTCTGTACGTTTACAATCCATTTCTTTTGTTGCTCGGTTTTTAGAATCCGAAATCAATGATTCAAAGTCCAAAATTATCATTCGACAGTTAAAATCCCCTGAAACAACAAAAGCCACCCCTATAAGAGATGGCTTTTATAGTGTTACAATTGAGTTTACCTGATGATCGAAGTAAAGCTCCGTGCTTCGTCGTTGATGCTTTCTCTCAGCGCGGCAGTTGCTGTTCCACCGCTGCTCATAGGAACAGTAACCGTTTGTCCTACGGCGCAGACAGTTGTTCCGAAAGTAAGCGAAGCTACTTCCTGTGTACCGATGGAAAAAGAATAGCTTCCCGGTCCGCCGATGCTGTAATTCTGTGTCGAATTATCCTTAAATGTAGCGGTAACAGTTCCTACCGTACCCGAAGCCGTGTTGTTTCTGATTTCCAGGGTGTTTTGTGCCGAGGCCATTCCCGCAGCCATTGTGAAAAGCACAGATAGTGCAAGCATTAAGTTTTTCATGGAGTGAATTATTAGAGTGTTAGTAATTATGCTACCTAAAATAAGCGATTGCTGCATACGGATCAAGCGATCAATAAAAAAACAATACGCTGTCCGACGCCTGACTGATGATAAAAGTCCTCTAACTTAAATTAACATTCCTCTTTTAACAAGATAATCAGATCGTTCGGATTTTATGGTCATACTGCTCTACCTTTGTAAAGATGAAAGATCTCAAGTCGATACAAGCATTGATTACACTCATGGACGATCCCGATGAAGAGGTCTTTGCACATGTACGCGACCGCCTGCTGGAATACGGCCCTGATGCTATCCAGTACCTGGAGACTTCCTGGGAAGAGCGCGATTTCGGCCTGGTGTTCCAGTCGCGGATCGAAACGCTTATCCACGAGATCCAGTTTGAAGAATGCAAACGCCAGCTTTCCCATTGGTACGACGGCAGTTCGAAGGACCTTTTGCAGGGAGCGCTCATCATCGCCAAATACCAGTATCCCGGGCTGAACGATAAGGTTGTTACCGATTTCATCGAGCGATTGAGACGCGATTGCTGGCTGGAGCTGAACCCGAATATGACAGCATTCGAATCGGTTCGCATTCTCAATAAAGTATTCTTCGGCCAGTACGGCTTCAAGGGGAATTCGCAGAATTATACTTCGCCGCTCAATTCGTACATCAATACGGTGATCGAAACCAAAAAAGGAAATCCGCTCAGCCTGTCGATACTCTACAGCATTGTGGCCCAGCAGCTGGAATTGCCTATTTACGGTGTCAATCTGCCCAATCATTTCGTTCTGGCCTATATAGACGAGCACGGAACCAGTCGCTTTCTGTCGAATGCCAATGAATTCGGTGTTCTGTTCTACATCAATACGTTCTCGAGGGGAAGCCTCTTCCAGAAAGACGACATCGACCAGTTCCTGAAAGGCCTCAATGTTCCGCAAATAAGTGCTTACTATGAGCCGTGCTCCAATTCCGACATCATGCGGAGAATGATTACCAACCTCATTACGTCTTTCCAGCAGGTAGGAAACGCCGAGAAAGTAAATGAGCTGATCGAGCTCCGTAATTTGTTGGATTAAAACCTCAAATCCCCGTTTAAGCTTCTTAACACGCCGCATACGGTCCTTAAATCCCTGGTTACTTTCTTTATCACGGCATTTACACTCCTTAACACGCCGCTTGCAGTCCTTAAATCCGGTTTTGCTTTCTTTATCACGGCATTTACACTCCTTAACACGCCGCTTGCAGTCCTTAAATCCGGTTTTGCTTTCCTTATCACGGCATTTACGCTCCTTAACACGCCGCTTGCAGTCCTTAAATCCGGTTTTGCTTTCTTTATCGCGGCATTTACACTCCTTAACACGCCGCTTCTAGTTCTTAAATCCTTATTTACTTTCCTTATCACGGCATTTACGCTCCTTAATACGCCAGGCTTTCTCCTTCAATTGGTATGTACTTATTATCTCCGCAGGCTTCTTTAAACCAGGAATGTTGAGTTTTCCCTTTAAAGATCAGCCAGTCATCAGTATGGGTGCTCGATTCAGCAGGAAACAGCTATACAGGGAAAATCATTATCAGGTAAACATAGCCGCATAAAGAAAAGCCGCGAAGTAGTTTCGCGGCTTTTCTTTTATGATTTAATTTGAAACTGTTAAAGCAATTCCTTAATGATCGTATCTGTTGTATAGCCTTCTGCCTCCGCACGGTAGTTCCGAACGATCCTGTGACGAAGAATTGGTGCTGCAACCGCTTTTACATCATCGATGTCCGGCGAAAAACGACCGTTCAGAGCCGCATGACATTTAGCGCCTACGATGAGGTATTGAGAAGCGCGCGGACCAGCTCCCCAGGAAATGAAATCCTTGGTGATCTTTGGTGCAAGCTCGCTGTCTTTTCGTGTTTTTCCTACGAGCTTAACGGCATATTCCAGTACGTTATCTGCAACCGGAATGCGGCGGATCAATTCCTGGTATTCGGCAATTTTTTCCCCGCTTACCACGCGATTCAGTTTGATCTTGACATCCGAAGTTGTGCTCTTAACGATGGCAAGCTCTTCAACGTAAGTAGGGTAGTCGACCCAGATATTGAACATAAAACGGTCCAGCTGGGCTTCCGGTAAAGCGTAGGTTCCTTCCTGCTCGATCGGGTTTTGAGTGGCGAGAACGAAGAAGGGATGCGGAAGCTCATAGGTCGTACCTGCTGCTGTTACGCGGCGCTCCTGCATCGCTTCAAGCAAAGCTGACTGCGTTTTTGGAGGTGTACGGTTGATCTCATCCGCGAGAATAATATTGTTGAAAAGCGGGCCTTTAATAAACTTGAACTGGCGGCTTTCGTCCAGGATCTCCGAACCAACAATGTCAGAAGGCATCAGATCGGGAGTAAACTGGATCCTGTTGAAAGACAATCCAAGTGTTTCAGCTATCGTATTAACGAGTAATGTTTTGGCTAGTCCGGGAACTCCCACGAGCAGGCAATGTCCGCGCGAAAATATAGAGATCAGTACCTGGTCCACTACCTCGTCCTGGCCAACAATTACCTGGTGAATTTCTTTTTTTAATGCTTTGTAATCGGTTACAAGTTGCTCAATAGCTGCTACGTCTGACATGTCGTTAAATTGATTTTTTTGACGCGATTAAGGTACCCAAACATTTTGGAATGCACAATTCTTATACTCATCGTCTATGCGAATATAAGCCGAGGAGATCTTGGATTTTGTCCAGTTGTGGATCGCTTTCTGTTTCTTTTCGACTTCTGCCGCTGATTGGATCAGTACGTAATCGTCTTTCAGGTTCGCCTGGTGAGGAGTTGTTCTTTCAAGCAGCCTCACGATACGAAGTCCTTCTTTGCGCTCGAGAAAGTCGCTGTAAATTCTTGGAGAAGTTGTTTCCCCTTTTTCGAGAACGTCTGTCAGCTGGAACATTTGCGGATCGACCTGGTTCACATCTTCGATATCCCAGTTCTGCTCACCGGTGATAGGATTGGTCAGAATTCCTTTATTTTCCTTGGTATTCGGATCATTGGAGTATTTCTTTACGGCATCGTCCCAGGTAATTCTGTTCTCGCGAAGCGCGTTGTAGCATTCTTCAATTCGCTGGCTGGCCGCTCCGAGACTGTCACGGCTAGGCTCTGCGATCATCAGGATGTGAAGACAAACATAATCGTCGCCTTTTCGCTGGAGCAGTTTCATAATGTGGTACCCGAATTCTGTTTCGAAGATCTCGCTTACGTCACCAACATTGAGGTTATAGGCAGTTGCCTCGAAAGGTTTCACCATCATGCCACGCGTAGCTTCTATCTTTCCTCCGAGGGCAGCGCTTCCCGGGTCCATTGAGTGAATCCTTGCCTGGGTTTCGAAATTCTTGTTGTTCACAACAATGTCTTTACGGATATCTTCCAGTTTCTTCCTTGCCAGGATCTTGTCATTTTTGGTGATGGCAGGGAAAATAACGATCTGCTGGAATGCCAGCTGCGTATTGATGAAAGGAAGACTGTCCTTTGGCTGACGGTTGTAATAAGCTTCTACCTCTTTCGGTGAAACGGAAAGGTTCGCTGTGATGCCGCGCTCTACTTCCTGGCCCTGCAAACGCTTGCGGATCGTTGAGCGGAACTCTTCTTTGATCTGCGTGCGCGATTTGCCGTAAAACGACTCCAGCGTCATAGGCTCACCCGTTGCTGTTTTCGCATTTCGCATTTGTCCTTCGATCGAACGGAGACGGTTTTCCATCTCTGCATCGACCTGCTCATCGCTGATCACAACGCTGTCGAGCTCGGCCTGGTTCACCAAAAGGTACTGGTACATCATTTCCTCCAGGAACTTGCAATCTGATTCCTGGCCCGGCTTGGCTCCCGACTGCATCAGCTGCAGCTTCTGGTTTTCGAGGTCGGAAAGGAGAACGATATTGTCACCAACCTGGGCAACAACTTTGTCGATTATTTTATTCTGAGCAAGACTAACTCCCGAAAGAAGGACAGCCAGCCCGCATAACAATGCTTTTATCATTTACGTATTGCTTACGTTATTAGTAGAATCCGCTAAGTTCGGGTTCTTTTTCGATATTATAAACAGAAGCAGCAGGTTATTATTGTGCCGGCTAGCTGTTTTAACCCATTTTGGTCTTAAAAACGAAAGCCGCCCCGCAAAAAACGGGACGGCTCTCAGGGAGTTCTTTTTATTTATGATCCCAGTGAATAGAGAACGACTGTATTCACTTTGATCGGATGCTTTTTAGCTAGCTCTTCCAGCCACATTTTCTCCAGGTAATTCTGGTAGTCGGATGTTGCTGCCCCTTTTGCTTCGCTCAGTTGTTTCGGCCCCGGTTTCAGGATCTCTTCTACTTTGATCACGTAAACCTTGCCCTCGAATGTGTAAGCAGGATTCACTCCTACAGTCAACTGGCGGCCCTTCAGGAAATTGGTTTGCTCAACTTCGTACTTGTTCGTTCTTACACGAAGATTCAGCTCCGAATCCTTGTTCACAATTCCGAGAACTGTTTTGGAAGAGATCGTGTCGTTTTTCAGCAATTTGCTAACCTGGTTGGCCACGTCCTGGTTCAGACATTCATAAACCATCGCGTTGTAACGCTGACCCCAAACGTAATTCTGATTGTTGGTCGTGAAGAAATCGCGCAGTCCAGTTGTGTCTTTTATGGCCTTGTTCCACACTTGGTCCGTCATGATCTCGTAAAGAAGGATTCCGTCGTGGTATTCCTGCATCAGGGCCTTGAACTCAGGATATTTGCGGTCAAGCTGTTTCTCCTCATAGGCCAGGATCTCGGCATTCTGCCATGCGGCATATTGTTTCTGAACAACTGATTTCGAATCGGATTTGCGCGTGCTGCGGTAATTTTTCTCCAGGTAATCGCCGAATTGCTGCTGCGTGAAAGCCTGTTTTCCAAGGGTGAACATCGGTTTGTTCTCTTTCAGCTTGTCATCTGTCCATTTTCCTGTGAAGTAAGTAGAATCGAGGTTTTGCTCAAACCATTTACCTGTTTTCTTGTAGCTGTCTTTGAAGCCGTAATCTTTTTTCAGCTTGTTCACAAAGGAAGCCTGCGTTTTGCTTGCGCGCTCGTCTTTGTTCACTTTTGTCTGAAGCTCTTTCTTCATCTCGTCGTAAGAGCGGAGATTGGTCCACTCCAAACGTTTGATAATGTGGTAACCGAAATCCGTTTTAACCGGTTTTGAATACTCGCCGTCTGTTTTCAGCAGGAATGCCGCTTCTTCGAATTCAGGGACCATACGTGTTGTGGTGCCTGTTCCGAAAAGCGGAAGAACACCGCCTTTATCAGCTGTCTGACTGTCGTCTGAAAATTCGGCTGCCAGCGATTCGAAAGATGTTCCTTCTTTCAGCTTGGCGTAGATTTCTTCTGTTTTTTTCTCAGCGCTTGCAAGATCTTCCGGCGTGGCGTCTTTTCCTGTAGCAACCATGATGTGGGCTGCTTTCATTGTTCCGCGTGCCGGACGCTGATCTACGACCTGGATGATGTGGTAACCGAATTTCGTGCGAACGGGATTGGAAACTTTTCCTACCGGCGTATTGTAAGCTGCTTCTTCGAAAGGATAAACCATCTGGAAAGCTGTAAAATAGCCGAGATCTCCATTGTTTCTTGTAACGGAAGGATCTTCCGAACCGCCTTTTCCTTTTGCTACTGTTGCGAAATCTTCCCCGCCGTCTATGCGTTTTTTCAGCGCCATGATGCGTGTATAGGCTGAAACGGTGTCTGCTCCTTCTTCCACGCGAATGAGAATGTGGGAAGCGCGAACCTCGGTTTTCATGCGGTCGTAAGCCTGTTTAACCAGCGCCATATTCTGGGAAGAATCAACGAGGTAAGGCTGCGACAATTGCTTGCGGTAACCTTCCAGCTCTTTTTTTAGCTTGGGAATGGTATCGTAGCCCGAAGCTTCTGCTTCCGCAACTTTCAATTTGAATTTCTTGAAAAGCTCCATGTACTCGTCGAGAGAAGCTTTGTCGTATTTCGGATCGTTGTTGTTTTTCAGGTAGATCTGGAGAAATTCAGACTTGCTGACTTTCTTTCCGTCGATTTCCAGCACTGTTTCGTCTTTTTGAGCAGTCGCCTGAAAAGCTAATACCAGGCCGAGAGCCAGGAACAATCGTTTTTTCATGTTATGATTTATTTTATTCAAATCCAAGAACCCAAATTTAGCATTTTTTAAAGGTCAACCTTCATTTTCATGCTATTTAAGAAAAAATTAAGAACTGATAAAAGCACGAATTATTGCACAGCCTTTTAGGATGTTTGATTTTTGATTCTGAATTTTTGGTCGTGTGAATTCAGTACCAGAAATGGAGTTTGTAATTAAAAATTCCTCATCAAAAAGCTACTTCAGGCTGTAATTCGGAGCTTCGCGTGTGATCGTTACGTCGTGCGGATGTGATTCACGCATACCTGCAGAGGTGATACGAACGAATTCCGCGCCCTGGAGCCTGCTGATCGTAGGTGCGCCGCAATAGCCCATTCCTGCTCTCAGTCCTCCGACGATCTGGTAAACAACTTCGACCAGGTTTCCTTTGTAAGGAACGCGGCCTGAAATCCCTTCCGGGACCAGTTTTTTGATATCGTCCTCAGCATCCTGGAAATAACGGTCTTTGGAGCCTTTCTGCATCGCTTCCAGTGAGCCCATTCCGCGGTAGGATTTGAATTTTCGTCCTTCGTAAATGATCGTTTCGCCCGGTGATTCTTCTACTCCGGCAAACATGGATCCGATCATGACAACATCGGCCCCGGCTGCAATCGCTTTTACGATATCGCCTGTGTAGCGGATTCCGCCGTCAGCGATAACCGGAACGCCTGTTCCTTCGAGTGCCAGCGCCACGTCGTTTACAGCTGTAAGCTGGGGAACACCAACTCCTGCGATAACGCGGGTCGTACAGATGGATCCCGGTCCAATTCCTACTTTCACTGCGTCTGCACCGGCTTCCACAAGGTAGAGAGCTGCAGCAGCAGTGGCAATGTTTCCAACGATCACGTCGAGGTTGGGGAATTTCTGCTTCACTTCTTTCAGTTTCACAACAACTCCTTCGGTGTGTCCGTGAGCCGTATCGATAACGATGGCGTCAACGCCCGCTTCAACAAGTGCTGTTACACGTTCTATGGTATCTCCCGTAACTCCGACAGCAGCAGCAACGCGTAAACGTCCGTACTGGTCTTTGCAGGAATCGGGATGTGTTTTTACTTTGATAATGTCGCGGTAAGTGATCAGCCCGATGAGTTTGTTGTCTCCGTCGACTACCGGAAGCTTTTCGATCTTCTTTTCCTGCAGAATTCCTTCTGCTGTAGTGAGGCTCGTTCCGTCTTTTGTAGTGATCAGGTTCTGAGTGGTCATGACTTCGCGCACCGGGCGGCTTTCGTTCTTTTCAAAACGGAGGTCGCGGTTGGTGATAATTCCTTTCAGTGTTCTGTTAGAGTCGATAACGGGAATGCCGCCAATCTTGTTCTCCCGCATCAGGTGCAATGCATCTTTCACCAGTGCATCTTCGGAAAGCGTTACCGGATCGAGGATCATTCCACTTTCGGATCTTTTGACCTTGCGAACCTGCAAAGCCTGATCTTCGATGGTCATATTTTTGTGGATCACGCCAATTCCTCCCTGTTGTGCAAGGGCGATGGCGAGGCTTGCTTCTGTCACTGTATCCATTGCTGCCGATACGATAGGTGTATTGACTTCGATGTTACGTGTGATCTTGCTTTTTAATTGTACGTCGCGTGGTAGAACCTGTGAGAATGCGGGGAGGAGAAGTACGTCGTCGTATGTAAGACCTTCTCTTACTGAATTGAGATTGGACAGTGCCATTTTGTGAACCTATTTTTCGTATAAATTCGTGCAAAAATAACTCTTTTCGCCGACAATAGAAACGATTTAGCTGAAGAAATTATTAATTGATGATTAAACTATTTTCCGAAAGGCCGTATCTTTGAAGGTAGTGATTGAAAGGATGGATCTTACGAGTTGCCAATAAATTGTTAAATTGAGCGTTTTACTGGTCTCTTAAGCGGGAAACATTTAAACTTGATCCGTTATTAATTGCATATGTTGAAGTCCATTCTAGTTTTCCTTTTCAGCGTTGCCTGTGTGATGTTGAGCAATGCCCAGGAAGATCCTGAAGAGCATCGCCTGATCCAGCTTTCGGGAGTGGTAGTGTCATCCGACAGTCTCGACCAGATGCCTTATGCAACGATCTTCGACAAAACGTTTTCAAGGGGAACTATTGCGGATTATTTCGGTTTTTTCTCCCTGGTCGTTCAGCCCGGAGACACCATCCTTTTCAGCTACCTCGGACACGAGGAATCGAGCTATATTGTTCCGGATACTTTGCAGGATGCGCGCTATTCCATCATTCACATGATGCAGCTGGATACTTCGAATATGCTTCCGCAATACACCGTTTATCCGTGGCCTTCCCGGGAAGCATTTGCGAAGGCATTCGTTGAAATGGATCCTTATGATGATGCCCTGAGAAGAGCGCAGCAGCTGTTGTCGGGAGAAAGTCTTGCGTTTATTGCAGCAAAAGTGTCGTCCGATCCATTACTGTCTTACGATTATGCGATGAACCAGCAGAATACGAGGCTGTATACGATGGGCCAGTCGCCGGTGAACAACCTGATGAACCCGTTTGCATGGTCGAAGTTTTTAAATGCGTGGAGATCGGGACAGCTTAGCAGGCAATAGTGATTTTGGATGTTTGATTTTTAATTTAACATCCAACATCCAACATCCAACATCCAACATCAATCCTTCTTAAGAGCTTCTTTGTAACGTTTTAATACGCGTTCTCTTGCAAAGGCGTGATCTATGATCGGTTCCGGGTACTTTTCTGTTCCCAATTCAGGCACCCATTTTTTTATGTACTTAAATTCCGGATCGAATTTCTGTTGCTGACTTGTCGGGTTGAATACCCGGAAATAAGGCGCTGCATCGCATCCTGAGCCGGCTGCCCACTGCCATCCGCCGACATTACTGGCGAGCTCGTAATCCAGTAGCTTTTCTGCGAAATAGCCTTCTCCCAAACGCCAGTCGATGAGCAAATGCTTGGTCAGAAAGCTGGCAACGACCATCCGGACGCGGTTGTGCATGAAACCGGTTGCGTTGATCTCACGCATTCCTGCGTCTACCAGCGGATAGCCGGTTTTTCCCTCACACCAGGCTTTGAAGTGTTCTTCGTTATGCTCCCAGCGAATGCGGTCGTAGTCTTTACGAAAGGAATCTTTAGCCGAATGCGGGAAATGAAAAAGGATCATCTGGTAAAATTCCCTCCAGATCAGCTCGTTCAGCCAGGTTTCGTTGTTTTTAATAGCCGTGCGGACAAGCGAGCGGATGGAAACTGTTCCGAATCGCAGGTGTAAGCTGAGGCGGGTAGTCGCATCAAGCGCAGGGAAATCGCGGTCCTGGTCGTATTTTTTAATGATCGGAATGTCAGGAACGGGAGATGGGAAATCCACCGTCTGCTCTTCCTTAAAGCCCATTTCTTTCAGCGAAGGCATGCCGGATCTCTTTTTTGACGCGGAAAGATTGGTAGTGTATTTCTCAACCGGGTAGGAGGAAAGGTAGAAATCCGTAAGCAGCGATTTCCACTTTCGCATGTAGGGCGTGAAAACGGTGTAGGGTGTTCCGTCGGCTTTCATTACTTCGTTCTTTTCGAAGATCACCTGGTCCTTTGCCCCGCTGAAGCGAATGTTCTTTTCTTCCAGCAGCTTCAGCATCTTCGAATCGCGGTCCAGGGCATAAGGCTCGTAATCGCGGTTGGTAATGACGTGCTTCGCTTCGATCTTTTCGCACAATTCAGGAATGATTTCCAGTGGTTTGCCGTAGAAGACTTCCAGCTCGCAGCCTAATTTTTGGTAAGCGTTTTTTAAGGTTTCAATCTCGCGATGAAGAAAAACCATGCGCTGATCGTTTTCGGGAAGCTGGTCCAGAATGTTCCGGTCAAAAATAAAGATGGGCTGTACTTTCCCGGATTTCAACGCTTTGAATAATCCGGCGTTATCTTCTATTCTTAAATCCCGGCGATGCCAGAAAACGATCTGTTCCATTCTCTTTAGTGTTTTCAACAGCGATTCCGGTTTTCGATGATAGTGAAATTACCAGCCGTGGAATATTCCCATCACAGCTACTATGAAACCGATGATGGTTCCGATGAGCGTCATGCGGGTGCGCTTTTTCAGATAAACGAGTGAGCAGAAGAGTACGGAGAAAACACCGATGATCACGCAGAGCAAGCTGATAACCGATTGCTGGTCTTCGTATTTATGTGTAAGGAAGATGGTGTATTCCGAAGAACGCATTTCAGTGCTGTACAATTCGGTGAGCTGCGGAATAACTGCAAACTGATTGTAGCATACCAGGAGTAAGCCTATGATGCTGATCAGAAATCCTATGGCAGATAATGCTCTCATTTTTCGTGTTGACTGCCGCAAAAATAGAAAGAAAGTTGATAGAACAGACGTTTCAGGCGATACATCCTGCATTTGAGTCAATTGATCTTGCTATCAGCGTGTAAGCTCTGCTTTTGATGCTTGTTTTCACTAGCTTAGCCTGAACTCTAATTACACAACTATGAAACGCATTTCTACCATTACCGGGCTGGTGCTCGGCTGCACGTTTTTTTCCTTTGCTCAGCGCGAGATCGATCTGGAAACCATTCTTTTAACACCGAACGAAGATGCCTACATTGCTCCAATGGAGCCGTTCAACATGCAGGTTTCCATATACAACAACGGATCTGTAGCTTACAATGCCGATGATTCGCTGGCTTATTACCTCTTATTTGACGGCGATACGCTCACTTTCCAGCCTGGGAATGAAAATCATACTGAACATACCGGATTTTCGCTTCTTCCCGGAGAGTCGCACACGCTTAACAGGACGATGGTCTTCGATACTTCCTTTGAAGGAGCGGATGTGGAGATCTGTGTGTATGCCTGGCCCTTCAATGCTGCCGACCCGATTGCTGATCAGCACCTGGATGATAGCCAGAGCTGCTCACTGGTTCATGTGTCTTCACAGGCCGGAGTTTCAGAAAAGGAAGCGGTGTCGGTTCAAGTTTTTCCGAATCCTGCGAAGGGTCTTGTGACTGTTCAGTCGAAGGTTGCAATAAGATCGGTTTCAGTAACGGATGTTTCAGGGAAGCCGGTTGATTTACCGCAAACTGTTTCGGAAATGATCGATTGCAGTGAACTACGGAACGGCGTTTATTTCATCCGGGTGGAAACGGCTAACGGCATTTCAGTGAAACGGCTGGCAATTGTGAACTGACGTTATTGGTCTCCCGGTCTTCGGTCTCCCGGTCCTTTTTAGTTGATCATCTTTTAGTTGAGGCCGACTAATGAACTAACAATTATAGTTAATCGGTTGAAATTCATACGTCTTGCTTACCGGTAGGCGGAGATGTGAGAAAAAAAGTATATTTGTAGTGAATAAGCGCGGCTTTCAGTGAGTGGCGTATGAACAGAATCGGTTGATTATGAAAAAGATATCTCTTTATTTTTTACTCGCGCTTTTAGTGTTCCCATTGGTTCAATGTGGTGATAAAAAAGAGGAAGGTGAGCTGACGGACGAAGAATTGTATGAGTTTCAGGGATTCTCCATGAAACCTTACGATATGCCTGTGATGATCATGCTCCCGGATGAAACTGCCAATATCGGTGCTTCTACCCGGCCTGAGGTCGTTCATGAAGAAGATGATTTTCAATGGCTGCTTTCGGTTGGGCCGAATTTCCAGATGGTGATCGACGATTGGGGAGCAGACCGTGAAATGGTTTCTTCCAAGAAAAAAGAGCTTGCCGGTCACAGCTTTTACAAGATCAAATACATCGAAGACACGCCGGAATTCATTCTTTACGAGCAGGAATTGAAAGTGGACGGCAAAAAAGGCGTTTCAAATAAAGTCGGAATCCAGCACAAAACGTATCACGTTTACGGTCAGAAAGTGATTAACGGGATTACATATGTGTTCCGAAGCCGTGATGAAGGTTACGAGAAAGTGATCATCGACCTGATGGCGAAATCGATTAAATCGGTAAAGCCGCTAACGAAATAAACTTAATAAGACATCAAAAAGGGCTGAAGTTATCTTCGGCCCTTTTTCGTTACAGCTATTGCTTGTCTTTCATCACGATCCGGATCGTTTGCCGGGTACGCTGTTCTACGAGGATGGATTTATTGTCGGTTACCCGTTTGATGGTTGCATCGTCGTAATGGCGGATCGTAACAAGCTCGAGGCCTTCGTTGAATTTAACTTCGTACTGTTCTCCGAATAATTTCAGAAGCTCTTCCGGCTCGCTTTTCGAACGGTCGAACACAATGGAGAAGCTGAGTGCCGAGTTTTGCATCAGGTTGATCTTTACTCCTTTTTCTGCCAGCTGGCGAAAGATATCTCCCAGGTTCTGTTCTGCGATGAACGAGAAATCTTTCGGTGTGAACGACATAAGCACCTGGTCCATTTTGAAAATGAACGAAGGCACCAGGTGGTCGAAATCGCCGGAAGCCTGGATCACCGTTCCTTCTGCATCCGGATCAACGAATGATTTCACGTGGAGTGAAATACCTTTGTTCTGAAGCGGCTTGATCGTTTTCGGGTGAATGACCGTTGCGCCGTAGTAAGCCAGCTCAATGGCTTCCTTGAAGGAAATTTTGTCGAGCTTGATCGTGTGGTCGAACCATTTCGGGTCGGCATTCAGCATCCCGGGAACATCTTTCCAGATTGTTACACTTTCGGCGTCTGTGCAGTAAGCGAGAATTCCTGCGGTGTAATCGGAGCCTTCGCGACCTAGTGTCGTGGTAAATCCTTCGGAAGTATGGCCGACAAATCCCTGGGTAATTGCAATGCGCGCCATTTTGAATTCGGGCAGCAATTGCCCGCGGATGAGCTTTTCTGTTTTCTCCCAGTCGACTTCGCCCTCGCGGTATGCGTGATCGGTGCGGATGAGCTTGCGGGCATCTGCCCAAACGGTGAGGTGACCTTCTTCTTTGAGAAAAGCTTCGACTATCATGGTGGAAAGCACTTCTC